>WBZT01000512.1_pt1 | contig 19376 bp, 19 predicted proteins | sample 5204241 | NCBI WGS metagenome assembly WBZT01 (sample SAMN12344358, study PRJNA552823) | activated sludge metagenome | biome: Activated sludge suspended growth; feature: Nitrification reactor; material: Wastewater; isolation source: activated sludge from nitrification reactor of wastewater...
TCGCTCCCTGCAAAACTGGACGGCCTTTCGCGCCATCTCCATTTGCGGACTTTCCGGCAACTGATAGAACAAGCTCTCAAGTGGGAGAAGATTGCTCGGGTCGGTGAGTTTGCTCCAGGCATCGCGGACGGCCTTGTTCGCGGACTCCCACGGAGCGCACTCGCCTTTTGGATCTTTGGACTTCTCCCGCGAAAGAATCGCCCGATTCAGATCAATCCACAGAGCCAACACTCTGTCGAATCTCTCGGTGTTTCCTTGTTCCATTTGAGCAAAGCGCCGGCGCAATTTTTCAAGGATGTTTCGCCGGGTTTGCTCCATTTCCGGTTCTAAGTTTTCCATGGAAATACGTCGATTTGCCCGACCGTCTTGGACAGCGGTTGGGCCAGCGCTTTGCTGGCTCAACTGCCTACTCCCTGATGTGCGAAAGCAGTCGCGCGAGAAACGACACGAGGTCGAAGGGTTTGGTGATGTAATCCGCCGCGCCGACTTCACGGCCGCGGCGAACGTCTTCTTCGGAAAATCGGCCTGTCACGAGAACCACCGGCGTGTCGCGCAGTTCAGCGTGATTCCTCAAGCGGGAACAAACTTCGAAACCATTCATGTCCGGCAGGTCCACGTCCGAGGTGATTAGGTCGAATTTCCCGGTCTCAGCCAGTTGCAATCCCTCCGTTCCCGTTTCGGCGGTCGCGACCTCGCAACCGGCGCGGGTCAAGGCGAGCCTCAGGAGATTGCGCACGTCGGGTTGGTCCTCGATCACGAGAATCCTCGGTTTGCGTAACGTATCCGTCATGATTCGATCACGATGTGCCGCCAAATTTGATCGTCGGCTGACACGCCTTCCCGGCGCAGCAACCGAACAAGCGCCGAACGCCGGGTCAAAGCGACATGGCGGTCGCGCGCAATCGCGGCGAACAGGTAGGCGAGTTCAGTGCCGAGATGACCTTTCCACGTCTCGGTTTTGGCGTAGAGCCGGTCGGCCCATTTGGTGATAAGCCGCAACCGCTGCGAGTTGCCGACGCGCTTCTTGTCGGCACTTGATTTGCCAATGAAGACCGGCCTCTCCTCAGCGATCTCAATCGTCTCCTCTCGTTGCGGTTCAAAGTGCAGATGGAGGAGTTTCGTCGCTTCCTCGGTGGTCGGTTTTCGCTGACCGCGCCTGCCGATGATTAACCCGGTCGTGATTCCGTGGCGATGCGTGTGGACCACGACAAAATGGGTCAGCTTGCTCACGCTTTTTCGTTTCGCAGCCTTTTGGCATCAAACAGAACCCGGACCGTGCTCCAAAGCGACCGGCGTCTTGGGCGGGTGAAGCTCGGGATTGGGACGGCAACAAAACCAGAACGTGATCTGAAGTTTCCGATGGGAGTTGGCAACATCAGCAGGTGGTTTGTTCCGTGGTGTGTTGCGGCAAAGAGCGCGGTTCTCTTCATAAATTCTTAGTTGAGCCGCCAGAAACTCGGATCAGTCACAAAGGTTTTTTCCCATTATAGGTCCGGGAAGTTCCTTTCACGCCGCCGCCGGCATATCGCTCGTTTTGGGGCGAAAGACATTTCCGCAGAAATGGCAGGCCAGGCGTCCGTCTCCATTGAACTCGGTTTCGCCATTGCAGCGGGGGCAATTCTCGATCGGATATGATTCCTGGAGTTGGCGGACTGAATCTGGCGGGCAAAGCCCGGTCGCCTCTGGAAATTCCACCTCAAGTCCGCGACAACGGACCGCGTAGAAATTTTCTGAGCTGTGAGGCAGCTCCAGAAGAAACCGCTTTGTTTCGGCTGCCGAGAGCCATACGTGACATTTTTTGAAACGTCCTCCCCCGATGTTCACAAAAACGTCGGTGCGCCACTGGGAGTGCTCGGGAAGAATAAACGGGAGAAGAGCCTTCGAGTCTTTGGCTGCGGCAAATTTGGCCAGTCCCGCCAACTCAACTGGATTCAACAGCGCAATCTCTTTGTCGTTTGGGCGTGAGACCATGCGCAGCCTCACGCATTGGCTTCCGATGAACGAAGCGAGGTCGGCCAGCAATTCCTCCGGCTCGCTGCTGGGAAGATCATAAGCGAATACGGCGGGTTCGCCGGTGATTGGTCTTTGAGACTTTCTGCTCCGCCTGATTCGTTTGACTCTGGGGTTCATCACCAGCACTCCCTGGTCGCCGGAGAGTTCAACCCGAAAATGGATTTTCTCGCGAGGATCGCACTGCCAGGCGCGCAACAGTACGCGGGCGAATGTTTCAGGACCGCGCCCTTTTACGTTGAGGTTCACTTGCGTTTTGGTTTGAGGAAGTTTTCCCGGCGGATTTGCTCTTCTGAAAGTAACGCGGTGCAGTGCGGACAGTGAAAGTGCGGTTGCGCACGACTGGTCGTTTGAGTCCGTCAGCCTCATGCACGATGCGCGACAGCTCCTCGAAGTGTTCCGGTTCGCAGGCAAGTTCCAGGACATTGACCCCGCTTACGCTGTGTCCTTGCTGCAATCCCCACCGGACGCCGCTGTTGCTGGTGAAGGTGTCGTAACGGAAATTCTCACGGACGAAGAACCGCTGGCCGCCGTGCTCGCACTCGGTCACCTGAAACTCGACCCCGGCACAGTTCGCGTAATTGCCCTGGAAACGCCGGAACTTCGCCGTCGCGAGCACACGCAAGGCGGACTTGTCAGCGTGTTTTGCAGCCACGCTTTCGGTTTTGGCGGATTTTTAGCGCGCTTCTTGCCCGGTCACCCACAACAACTCGCTGAACTGAATTCATTCGGTTTGTTCTCAGGCGCTCAGGCAAAGTTGAGCGATTCGGGCGAGCGTGTTCAACGCCAGCAGTGGCACGTTGTAAATGAAGAAGCCGAGAGCGGCCGCGACGATGGAACAGAACAGCAGCACCCCCGACAACGCATCCGTCACGAAATGCGGATCGCTGGCCCAGTGGTAAAGCGGCAGGAGGATCTGGACGAAGAAGAGCAAAAAGAAAATCAGGCGCAGCGTGCCGAGGCTGATCGCTTGGGTTAACCCACATCCGGGGGCATACCATCCGGCGTAACGCTCGACCAAAAACGTGAGCAGCGTCAATGCGGAAAGAAAACCGAAAAGCAGCCTGTTCATCATCCCATTCTAAGTCCGTTGAGCTGCGGCGGTTTGACGTTCTGGTCGGGCGTGACTTTTGTCGTCGAAGTTTCGCTGTATCAGCCCGAGCACGTCAGCGTAGGACGCCTCGTCGGTCTGGATGTTTTCCAGAAGGCGGAGAATCAAATAAAGGCGCTGGCCGGTCAGCCGGATGCGGTCCGCCTGAAGAAGCAGATCCTGGCCTTTTGCAGTCACCGTCAGATTTCCGTTGGACGTCTGGAGATAGCCGTCTTTGACGAGCTTGAGGAAAGACGGGAAATCCAGATTGAGCTGATAGCCATCGAGGCGATCAAGGAATGCAGCCAGTGTGGCGCTGGGCAGTTGCGGTTCAATCGTGACCTGGACCTGCGCTTTCTTGGGCAGTGGATTCAACGGCGATTGCCCGTCGCGATAATAACTGATGCTGCGGAATAGAATGCGATTTTGCCGATAGACTCGGATGACTTTGCGGGCCGGTCTCGGCATTGCCAAATGCCGCACCAGGCCGGTTGCCTGAGCACACACTCGAATCGGACGCTCACCAAAAGAAACGCCGCCGTAGCCGAAAGGCCAACTGCACACCCCGGCATAGTAAGCGCGCTCGAGTTCCTGCCGGCATTCTTCAACATGCTGGCCGGTGTTGCGTAGCAGATCATTGATGGCGCATTGCGGATCAGGCCACTGCGCCTGCACCTCCTTCTGAGTGACTTCGAATGCTCCGTTGAGATGATTTGGGTAGCCGCGATGGTGGATTGTGCCGCCGAAAGAATCGATTTCGACAGCCGTGCAGTCTCCGAAGTGGAGATATCTTCTCCAGGACGGTGAGGCCACATCCCGAACCAATTGCAGGTAAAACAAGCTCAACAAACGGGGATAGGACAACTTCTCTTCCCCAAGTTCTCGAATCCAGTGTTCAGCCAACAAACGTTCGGTCAGGCGATGCGCCGCCACCGAAGTGAGAAACCACGGATCAATCTCTTCAGAGGTTTCAACGGCCCGCTTGATCGCCGCGGCATTGAGTTCGTGCAGCGGCGCGTACACCAGCACGGCGTCTTCAATCGTGTGTGCAAGGTGCAAAAGCAACTGGCCCTGATTCAAGCCGGGCGGGATGGCGCAGATTACCGTTCCACGCAAGCCGCGCACGGCGGTCTGCACTGCGGCATCCATTGTGCGAAATTGAGGCTCAAGATCGGCGTTAAGCCCTGTTTCCGCCAAATCAATAAACGAAGGATCGACTTCAAGAACTCTGTTTGGGACACAAGCCCGGATCGCGTTGGCAATCTCCTTGTGGCTGGTAACGATTGTGGCGGTGGAGTCCATGCCCTGTCATTTCCTCCGTGCCGAATGCCATGTTCTGTTGCCCATGACTCCATTTTAACGCTTTGGAGGTTGTCGGTTTGAAGTGTTCCGCCACTGTCTGACGCCCACTCAAAACAAAATGGCCCTTTCCCAAGGGCCGTCTCTTCCGATGCACTGTTTGCTCACGCGGCAGCGCCAAAATAGCGTCGCCGTCTAGGCATTTCCTCGTAGTCCGGTTCATTCTGAGCCGTCAACGCCTCGATGCACTCGTCCTCATTCTCAGCCACCCAATCCTCCGCAACACTTTCGATCAGCATTTCCACTCGTCGCCGCAGTCGGTGAACGGCCTTGCGGAATTTTTTGCGGCTTAACTGCGGCTGGCGCTGACGCAAGGCAAGGGGGATGTCGCCAGGATCGTAGGAAACGTATCCCAATCCAATATCATCCCAGCCCCAATCATGGTGCGTGCCTCGCGCGCCCCAATATTCATAACTGCCAATGCCGTGATCCGCGTAGTCGCCTTCAACCTGCAATTCTACGTCGAGTTCGATTCCTGCGACTTCGAGCGTGTTTTCAATCGTGGCGGCAGACATGCAAATTTTCTGTCTGCCGCATTTGTTTGGGCGAAGCCTACCAACTCGGTAATCCCAGTCCTTAATCCGCCAGGGCGTGCACCTCGGAAAATGAAGCTGTGCCTTCTAGCCACAATTTCAGCGCGTGCTCAATGACGGTCTTGAAGCCGCCTTCCTTGGCTTTCCGAATGATGTCGAGAATCGGGCAATCCGTTCCCATCAACTCGCGGACGGTCTCGCTCGGGCTGAAGAAGCTGTAAACCGCCGTGCGCCCGATCGCGCCGACTCCATTGCATCGGGTGCAGCCACGTTTCTCGTAAACGACGTGGCTGGCTTGGCAGGGAATGTTGAATTGATCCAACAGCCGCCGTTCGTGTTCCTTGACCTCACGACCGGTTTTGCAGGATGGACAAAGCACACCGACGAGCCGTTGGGCAATGACGAGTCGGATGAGCGTTTGCAGTTGATAGCGATCCACTCCCAACCGATCCAAACGGCTGAGAGTTTCAATCGCGTTGTTCGTGTGCAAAGTAGTAAATACCAAATGTCCTGTCTCCGCAGCGGCCACCGCGAGTTTGGCCGTTTCCTCGTCGCGCACTTCGCCTACCAACATCACGTCCGGGTCTGAGCGCAGGGCACTACGGATCGAGTTCGGAAAGGTGATTCCCTTGTCCGGCTCGATCTGTATTTGAGAGAAGCCGCGAATGCGGTACTCCACCGGGTCTTCAATCGTGATGATTTTAGAGTCCTTTGCATTGAGGTGCTGCAATACGGTGTACAGCGTGGTGGTCTTGCCAGAGCCTGTCGGTCCGGTGACGATGACCAGCCCGCTCGTCTTGCTCATGCTGTCCAGCAATTGCGCGTAGTACTCAGGCGGCAAATTCAGTTGTTCAAAACTGCGGTCAATGCTCTTGAAATCCAGCAATCGCATCACGACGGATTCTCCGTCCACGGTCGGAAATACCTCCACGCGCAAATCCAAGGTCTTGCCGTGCGGCAGAGTGAGCCGGATGCGACTGGACTGGAATGTTCCCACACTGCTTGCCAGGAGGCGCGCCTCCAATTTCAGCGATTTGAGCACTTCCTCTCCTTCGCGTGCTGTCAGCTTCCGCTGCACCAGCAAATTGCCGTGGACACGGAAACGAATACGCAACTGGCCTTCGCCCGGCTCTAGGTGGATGTCGGAGGCTTTCATCAAGTCGGCTCGGCGCACGATTTCGTGAAAGACGTTTTCGGCGTTCTCCCAGGCAGCATTCGGAAAGAACTCTGCCTCCTCGACAGGCTGGACCGCGCGCGCTGGAGCGGGTGTGTGCCGGCTCAAGCCACTTAACAGTTCGTCGTAATTACGCTGGGTGATGAGGATGCGCTTAACTCCCAGCTCAAATTCCTGCAACAGATCCTGCAGCCGCTTCTTGTCCCACGGCTCGCATTCGGTGACCACGAGCACGTCCGGCAGGCGTTTGACTGGAATTTGCCCGTTGCGGATGAAAAACGCTTGATGCCGGTGGAACGTGTTCGCGTCAATGTCGGCCATCGTGATCCGTCGAAAAGGCACGTCGTAAACGCGACCAAGGACGGAGCAGAATTGTTCTTCCGACCAATTCTCCACTGCGCCCAGGCTGCGGGCAGCCGGGTGATTGCGGATTCGCTCGATGGCCTCGCTTGGCGCGTTGAGAAGATTCATGTGGGATGATTCGCGGCCGCGCGAGCACGCCGGTGCAAAACGCTGTAATCCGATGGAGCAACGGGCACGAGGCAAACGCGAAGCTCGGCGGGAACAGTGCTCAGGATTTCCTTCAACTCAGGAAATTCCGCGTCACAACGCAGTAGGCCCAGGTAGATCGTCTGGCTGGAAAAGCCCAATGGCAGAATTCCTTCACTCAGGCAACGACTGACGAGCGCCGGCTGCAATTGCTGCAACTCAATCAGCTCGCGTCCGTCCAGGTTCTCAATGGGAATGTAATGAAACCGGTCCTGCTGAAGTGCCTGATTCAGCCATGTGTCGCGCTCGAAGTATTGCGCGTGACGGACCAGCAGGTCGCCGAAATCCATTTGGTTCTGACCGCCTCGCATTCTTTCAAGCTGGTCCACGGCCAGCAGACCCGTGCTCAAAAGATATTTGATCCAGGTTTGGTCGCTGGCGCGTTTGGTGAACATACATCTAGGCGCTGACGGCCAATTGGTGCGAGTTGCCTTCCGCCTTTTTGAACGTGCCGGCGCGATGCCGGTGAAATTGGGTTTGCATGTGCAGGAACTCAGGCGAACCCTCCAAGGCACGACGCGCCAAATCGTGGAAGCGGTTGGGTTGCCGCTTGCACAAGTCGAGCAACTCCTCAAATGAAGGCAGCAGTGCTGATTCGAACAATTCCGGTTTGTTCCGCTTCAACCACTGCAAAAGTTTTGCCGGCTGTGTGCGGTCTGCGATGAACTTGTTCACGCCCGCGACCGATTCGGTGTAGTCGGGATCAAACAGCGCCACCATCTCATAATATTGTCCGGCGTATCGGCCAGCTTGGTACATGCCTTTGACGCGACAGAGATATTTGATGAAGTCCAACCGCTGGAGGAGGGAAGTCGCCGTCGCGCGGGAAAGCCGTTCGATTCGGTCGGATGGAATTTGATATCGCCGAAGCAGTGAGACATGTTCGTCGGTTGGAAGCCCGTCGCCTTTCGGATGGCTCGCCAGCCTTTGGAGATCCTCATTGCTCAACCGGCTTCGCAACAATTCCGTTGCATCCAACAGGGCCTCTTGTTTTCGGTTGCTCAATCGGATTCGCGCCGGGCCGTAGGAAAACCGCCATGTTCCCAGTTCATCGCGATCCACGCGGGCGATTCGGTTTTCGCGGATGTTAACGACGCAGACGAAACTCTCGTTGAGCGGCATCCAGGTCAGTGCCGTGGACGTGTCCGGCTGGAGCGTCTGCGCCAGATGGAAGAAATCCGGCGGCTCAAGCAGTTGGCGGATGTCCTGCGCCGTGAACTCGCGCGCGACATCCCAATCCACTTCCGGGTGATAGAGCCGCGCCTTTTCCACCGTGCGCTGCACCTGGCGGATGTTTTCGCCATCCAATCGAAGGTTGTCGGGCAATCGGAAAATCTTCGGCAATGTGATGACGTTCTGAGCATTGATGTCGATCAGATCAATCACGAGGCAATCCCGTTTTGAATCGTGCAGCCGCAGACCGCGGCCAATCTGCTGCGGATACGTCACTGGTGATCGAGTGGGTCGCGCGGCAACCACGCACGCGGTGCGTGGGGCGTCAAAGCCCTCGGTTAAAACCGCGCAGTTCGTAAGCACCTGCAGCTCGCCGCGGGCATAGGCGTCGATGATCCTCCGTCGTTCCTCCTTCTTTTGGTTGCCGGTTACAGCCTGGGCTGCGATGCCGTGCTTGCGAAATTCCGTCGCGACGTGCTCGGCGTGACACACGTTGGCGACGAACACAATCGCTGGCCGGTTCTCTCCGCGCGCCAGGTAACTTTGGACAATGACGCGATTGCGCGCTTCGGTGTCGAGCGCCTCGGCGAGTTTGTCCGGGTCATAATCTCCATCGGCTGACACCGGCACGTTTTCGATGGAGGTGTTGGTGCGGATCGTCAGTCCGCGAATCGGGCAGAGATAGCCGAGGTCCAACAATTCCGGCATATCCACCCGGAAAGCCAAGGCGTCGAAAATCAAGCTGAGGCTTTCACCATCCATGCGGATGGGCGTCGCTGTAATGCCGAGAAGATGGCGGGCGGGATTTTGTTTAGAAATTTCCTCAAGAACATCGGAGTACGTTGCCGCAGTGGAGTGATGGCATTCGTCAACGATGACCAGCGAGATGTTCTTCAACGGACTCCAGCGTGTGAGCCGCTGGATGTTCTTGACGGTCGCGACGGACGCGACCATCACCTGCGCGTTTGGCGGGCAGACGTTGCGTCCCTGCTCGATGCCGGCGACGATTTGATCATCAATCATCGCCAGTTTCTCCACCGTTTGCCCCAACAACTCCTCCCGATGCGCCAGAAACAGCACTCGCTTTTCCGGGCTGTTCAAGTGCAGTTTCATGACGGTGGAAGCGATTATGGTTTTCCCAGCGCCCACTGCTGCCACGCCCAAGAGATTGAGAACGTTTTGCTTCCAGAGACGAAAACACTGTTGGACGGCGTCGCTTTGATACGGTCTCAGTTGCACGTTCATGCGTCGCGCCTGAAACGAGGGACACCGGCGCTCTGGTTCATTATAGGGCTGCGCTGTTGAAGGGGAGGCGACTACTTCGCGGCGAGCGCAGCCTTCATGTCAGGCATGAGAGCCACTCTTTTCGTGACCAGCTTTGGCGTGCAACCTTCTCCAAGAAACGGGCTGGGCAGCAATGCGTGGTCTGAATTCGGAATGAGGAAGAAGACTCCTTTCGTTGCGCTGCTCACTGCTCGCGAGAAAGCGCGGCGACAATTCTCGGCGTTGCGCTCACGCTGATACGGCCAATAACCGTTCAGGCAATTGGGCAGCACGACGTAGTCGGGATTGAGATACGGCGCTTCGAATGACGTGGTGCAAACGATTCCGGTTGTCGGCACGCCGGGGCGACGCCAAAGGCAGTGTTTGTCCCATTGGAGAAAACAAGGTCTCTTCAAATCGAGCGCCATTTCGCGTGTGTCATTTGCATTGCGCATAACGACAACGAGAAGACGCTGCCGAATTCCGAGTTGCAATTGGGCCTCGATGTCGAGGATGGCTTCGAGCATTTGCTGCCGGTTTGCGACGGACATTTCGACGAGCATCTGCGAAGACGAATCGCCACTGAAGCTGGCTGCGGCTTCGTAAATGCGCTTGGAGTTGTACGCGGCGAGTTGCTGAACGAACATTCCCTGGGCGCTCCCCATTCCGAAGACCTGCGTGAGTAGATGGGATTTGATTCCGTCGTGATGGAGCAGCGTCAGCCAGTGTTCAGGGTCGAGGTCCTGCAGCTTGTCGTGAATTGCGAGATTGAGATTGCCCGCGATGAAGCTCTGCCCCATTCGTTCCTGCAACGCGACCAAAGCGAGCATTTCGTCCAATCCGAAATCATGGACGTTGTCGGCCAGCAACAGTCGCACGGCGGCCAGTTCAGGTTGGATCACTTTCGTGAGGAGATTGACGGCCTCGATTGCGAGGCTGCGTCCAGTGGCGAGATTTTTCCGTCGCAGAATTTGGACGAACGCTTGATTCCACTGCTCACGAAAAGCGGCGCTCGCTTCGTCGGCATGGACTTCAAGCGCGGTCTTGCGTGCGGCCTCACGATCGGCTGAAGCGGAAAGATCCGAGACAACCTCAGGCAGTTTGGTGTATGCAAGCTCGCGGTAGTGGCGCTTGAGCAGCTTGAAACCGATTTCAGCAAATGTGCCGATGAGTTCGTCGCCCCAGCCCAACGCGGTGATCCGTTGCAAGTGCTCGACGACCCGGCCGGTCGCCAAGGCATTGGCAGTGATGTAAATGGCTTTCGGTGCGCCCGGCCGTTCCTGATGATTCAGATATTTGCGGGCGAGAACAGTTGTCTTGCCGGTCCTGGCGGCGGCGTGGATAAGATTGTGCCGTGCCGTGCTGGCGAGGATTGCCTTCTGCTGTTGCGTGAAGTCCGCCATCTCGCTTCATTTCATTATAGAGCGAGCGGCGGATTGCTGGCGGCCGTTCAAAACGCGGTTGCTTGAGCGTCACACTTTCTTTCGGAACTTCTTTCTCCTCGGCCAGACAATTTTCGATTCGATGAAGTGGCCGTTGGCGTCAATTCGAAATCGTCCGCCATCGTGACTGCCGGGGCAATGCTTGCTGCACGTGTTGGCGTAGCCGAATTCCAGATAATCTTTGCCTCGCTTCTTGAGCAATGCGCCAAGCGCCGTCAGGAATCGCTGCGGAACTTGGTCGATGTCCACGTGGTCTTCGCCATAGATGTAAATTTCCGCGCTCTTGCGATCGTACTCGACAGAGACGAGTGAATCCGAATGCGTGGCACGTAGTCCTGCGCCGCCATCAATCTCTTCAGGCTTTTCGTCGCCGATGAGGGCCTGAATCAAAGCGCTGGCTTCTTCGGGCGTGCATTCCAGCGTCTCCGCTGCGGTGATGTCCGTGAAGTAATCCGGCATGAACTGATGTTTGCCCGGTGTTCGCTGTTGGATTATTGCGGAAGCTCGACGAGTCTTAACGGCTTTGTGTTGAGCAAATCCTCCGGCTCGAAACGATAGCTCCACGTGTTCTGTCCTTCTCGCTTCAGCAATCCGTTCGCTTGTGATTCCTCCGCCATGTCTGCAGTTCTTGGAGCGTTTGCGGAAGCCGAAGTCAGTTCCCCGCGGAGCGCCGATGCGTGTTCACGGATGAAGTGCGGCAGGCGCGGATCGTTTTTCAGAGCGAACCGTTCGTAATCGTTGAGTTCGGCCCAGTGCTTCGGGCGGTAAGTGTAGTAGCCGAGGTTGTCGTTGTAATGCAGCCTGAACGGCGGCGCGGGCGGTTTGCTGACGGCCGCACGCAACGTGATTTCAGTTTTCCAAGCCGGATTTTCGTCGGCGAATCGCTCGATGAAGCGGTCGTAAAAGGATTCCACCGTCTCATTCTTGGCGAAGACGACAAGGCTTCCCATTGCCAGCAAAATCAAAACTGCGATCCGCGTTCTCATGCGCCTGTTCCAGTATAAATCCGTCACGCTGCTTCCGGGCGCGGAGAGAAACCTTTTGCGGTGGGGCATCGTTCCGATTACCGTTTTTTGCGTCTTCGACTTACGGCCTGAGTGGGCCGTCCACAACGGGGAGGGCTTCCTGCCCTCTTCCGTTACTCACCTGTTCAGCCGGCTGACGCAATAGACTTCAACACGTCGGGCTGGAGTTCCGCCATTGTGTTTGCGTTCGCGATGGTCACAAGTGAACGGGCAATGAGTTTGCGAACCACTTCCTCGCCAATCTCCCGAAATTTCGGCCCGAGCTTCTCGACAAAGGCAACATAAACTTGGTCCGGTTGCGCAATATCCGCCGGTTCGTCAGACGGTACTGGAACTTGCGTCGTTGGCATGGCGGGCCGGGCGGCTGCCGAAGCGGTTGTATTTGCCGTTGATCCATTGGTCGGCGCTTTCGATGGTGCGGAGGCCAAGCGCGACTTGCGACCGTTACCGTGGAGAGCATTGGCGATGACGGTCTCCGCGTGCGGCCACAACTCTGGCGGCAGGAACGTGCGGATGAGATCAATCTGCTGGTCCGTCGTCAGCTTAACCAAACACTCCTCAAGATTCGGCGCTGAACGAAGCTGCTCGGCATATTGCGGCAGCGGAACGAAAACGCATTTGCCTCCGTCGCGTTGCTCCCATTTGCCCAGCGGCATCGTTCGATCTGCGGGCGTGAATGTGGCAGTGACACCGATCGTGCCGGCGTTGGTGAGAGTGCACTTGACCAGCCGCCCTTTCACCGGGTCGAAGATCGAACCCCACCTCAGCGAGCCGTTCGCTTTGGGGTCAGTCGGATCAATCGTTTTTTCGGTCGGCAGATTGATTAGAGCATCGCCCCAGGCAGCGCGATACGGTTTGCCCTTGCGCGGCGCGCGCCCAAGGGTGACTTGCGCAATGCCGAACTGGCCCAGCGTGTTCTCGAATTTCGCGGCGACAAGCAACGCGCGGCGCTGTTCGTCAAAGCGGAATCCGTCCGGGTTGTCCATCGTCCACATGAACGGCTTGGTTTCCGGATTCTGATAAAGCTGAATCTGGACGAGCCGAAAGAGATTGGGCTGGCCAAAATGTTCCTGGTGAATGACGCGCGCAACCTTGTCGCCGAGGTGCATTTTGTAAAACCCAACGGCGATGTACCACGGCTTGCGATACGGATTGATGAAACGCAGCCAGTTATCGCCCTCCTCGAAGGTGATGCGCGGGACGTTGCTCTTGACCAGATCGCTAATGACTTTAGTTGTCTGATTCGGAGTGCTTTGGCTCGCCGCCTCCTCCGCGCTGGTCGGCGCGTACATGTCCGCCACGTCATTGGCTTCCGGTGCTTGAGTCGGATTCATGTGAGATGTGACTTTGTTGTCTGTTTGGCGGCGTTTCGTTTTTCTCCATTTCAACGCGTGAGAATTCAGTGTTCGGGAAAAGTTCCCAATTCAGGAAGAAGCGGCGCGTGTGCGAACGGAAGTTGCTCGACGAGTTTGCGGTCGAACATGAACGTCACCTGCCATTCTAGCGCACTCATCCTTTGCAGCTTCGCAACGCCGTCATTGAAGAATTGCTCGCAACCCAGACAGAGAAACATGACACGGTCGGCGTGTCGGCCTCCGCGGGCGGAGGTTCGGGGCGCACCGCCGCCAATAACGTTCGAAGCGAACGTGCAATCAATGAGGTAATCGGCTTCCGGCAAATCCATTTGGTCAGCGTGAGTCTGAACCATGATTCGATGGACTTCGCCGCTGCACAGTTTGTCGAATGCTTTCTGCCGCTGCTCCGCGCTTCGCCCACTGTCGAGGAACAGGTAATGCGGCAATTGTTTGTGAAGGATAATTCCCAACCGCAGCGAATCCACGAGAACGACGACCTTGGCCGTCTCCGGGAGGCTGGCATCAATGCCGCGCAGTGTGGCTGCCAACGCAGGATTTTTCAGGAAGGCGCGGCGCACTTTCTCGTGAAGCCGGAGAGCTTCGGCGATAGAGGGTGCAGGCAGTGGAAAGACAAAGACGCGTGTTGCCGCGTTCGCAAGCTGAGTGTTTGCCGTCTGCAACGCGAATGTTTCCCGATTCTGTGAGCAGAGCACCGTCCCGAAGCTGACAGACAAAAGCTGGTGCGAGTTGTCCGCGCGAACGGGTGTTGCTGTCAGACCCCACGAGTAGATCGTCCGGAATTGGTTCAGCAGCGCAAAGCGGCCGGGATCAGCAACCAGATGCGCTTCATCGCAAATCCAGGCATCGAAATCGCGCAACGCATAGCCGGAATATGCCAGATCGCCTCGCGCGAAATCCTTTAAGGCGTCCAAATACGTCACGATGATTCGCGACCGAGTGGACTGCGACTTGGCGTGAAGACCAATTCTCTCATTGGCCAACGTCTGAGACACAGCCTCGTGAATCCGATGGGCCGCAATTTGGTCGTCGCTGGTAATCAAAATTTTGAAATGCGGCGGCAGCAGACGTGCGAGGCCGCACACGATGGCAGTTCTCCCATCTCCCGTCGGCGCGATGATAAGGCCGGAGGACGCGGATTGCGCAACAGCTTCCAGTAATTCGTAAACGTCGCCCGGACAATTCGTCTTGTTGATGCGATTGAAATCTAACGGCGGGCGCAGCCGCTGATCTTGGACAACCAAATTTAGACCGAGTTTCTGCGCAGCGGCCTGGACCAGATGCAGAGAGTTCGGATAAGTGCGACACAGCCTGGTTTGCACGTCGCACTGGGCATAAGCGATGCGCTCGGGGACATCTTCAAGTTCGCCGCTTCCGAAAGAGATTCTGTTCCGCACGAAGGCCAGCGCCTCGGCGAGTTCAGGTGGACACTCTTTGATCGTGAGCGCGCTCCGCGTCACTATGATGGGAATTCTCATGCGGACACCGGCTCGCTCGTGAGTTGCGCTTCAGCATTCACGAGCGCAGGCGGAAGAGTGATGAAGTAATCCTCAACCCGATGCGGATTGACTGAGTAGAACGGATCGTGACCAGGATTCTTGATTTTGAGCACGAACGCGCTCGTCCGGGGATCATCAATGAAACGGCTCAGATTGCCGCGCAGGTGTGTGCCGGCGGATTGGTAATTGTGCGCGCATGTGAGATACAGGAATTTTTTTGCGCGCGAACAAGCGACATAATACAGGCGTCGTTCCTCCTCCACTTCGTTTCGTTCCAACCCAAAACCGGGCGAGGGAAAAACCTTTTCTGTATTGCCAATCACGAATACAGCAGTCCATTCGAGTCCCTTTGCGGAGTGAATGGTCGAAAGCGTGAGGCCGCGGAAAATCTCTTTTTGATCCCGGCTCGTCACGACTTCGCTGATGAAGTCCTTTACCAGCCCGATGTAGCTAGTTGAGAGTTCGATGATGTAATTCTGGATGTCCTCGATGTGATCTTCCATGCGGTCCGGCAACTGAGTGGCGCTGGTGACCTTGACCATCCGAGGCGAAACATGGAAGTAGCGCGTGTAGATGTTGCGAAAGCTCGGCAGCACGGCGCTGAGGTAATCCTTCACGCTGCCCTTCGGAGTCTTGCTCGCGTTGATCATGTCGCGCCAGAAATTCATCAGGCTTTCAAAGCGTTTCCCGCGACCGAGCGAAAAGACCGGTGGCTGTTCCCAGGTCCACACCGGTCCGTCCGGCGAAGACCCGGCTTGCAGGTCGCGAATGATGACCTGTGTGAGGTGCTCGCCGATATTCGGAATGGCCGGCAACAACACTTCCCACGCGAGCCAGTCCTGCCGATTTTCCAGCAGCTCAAGGAACGAGATGAAAAATTGAATGTGTTTCAAGTCGGCGAACTTCATGCCGCCTTCGCGCGTGTAAGGAATCCCGGTGCGTTGCAGATGCCGTTCGAGATTCGAGGCGATGTGTCCGGTGCGAGCCAACACGGCGATTTCATTGAGCGCGAGTTGTTCGTTCTTGAGCAGCTCCTGGATTTCGCTGACGATCCATTCGGCTTCCTGGCTTCCCTTCATGAAAACCGCTCGTTTGGGTTTCACCTCGCAAGCCGGTCCGCGGCTCACGAGCGTCTTGGTCAACGCACCCTCGCATGTGGCGTTGACGGCGTTGACATAGCTGACCACTGGCGGACTGCTGCGGTAATTTTCATTGAGGACAATGCTCTGTGCGCCCGGGAAGTCCCGCTCGAAGTCGCGGATGTTCTCCACCTGCGAACCCTGGAACGAATAAATGGACTGCGCATCATCACCCACGACGGTCAGATACGAATCCCGCGTCAGCAATTCCTGAAGAATCGCCACTTGAACACGGTTGGTGTCCTGATACTCGTCCACGTAAATGTGGGGAAACTGGAACTGAATCAGTTGTCGGATATCCTCGTATTCCCGGAGGACGCGCAGGAACTGGTAAAGCAGGTCGTTGAAATCGAAAACCCGATACTGTTCCTTCAGACCTGCGTAAACAGCGGCCGCGCTGCGCGCGATTTCCGTGAGTTCGTCTTTGAGCTTCTGCACCTCCTCTGGTGTGCCCTCCAGAAAGTTGGACTGTAGATTCAGCTTTGTCTTGCGCTCGTATAATTCCAGAAGGTCCGCCGCCTGCAATCGATGGGCGCGAAGCAAAGCGTTCATCTCCGGATGCCCGGCAGCGAACTGTTCACAAGCCTCTTTGCGCAATCGCATGGCATGATGCTCCGGCAACACCTTGTGCAACGGGAGAATTCCCTTCGTGCAAATCTCCCGCTGAATCAGCCGGTAACAAATGCTGTGAAACGTGCCGCTGCAAAGGTCCGCTTGAAGGGAAAGCTTGCTGCGGACGCGCTGGCTCATGTTGTTGGCGGCCTTGTTCGTGTAGGTGAACATGAGCACGCGCGAAGCAGGCAGCCCCTTCTCTTCGATGAAATGCGCAATGCGCTCGGTCAGCGTTTCCGTCTTGCCAGTGCCCGGCCCGGCCAAAATCAGTAACCGCCGACTTTCACTGGTGACGGCCTCCATTTGGCGCGCGTTCAATTCCATGTTCGGTTGTTGTTCGGCAGACATTCATCCCTTTCGCGTGCGGCCGTAGAATTCAATCCACTCCGTCCACCAGGGATTTGTGTTTTTCTGCCGGGCTCGCTCAACCAGTTCCCCGGCATCGGGAGGATTGACGTCCACGAGGTATTGAACAGTCCACGGCGCGCTCTCCAGCAGTTTGTCCACCAAAAGGTCGCGCGGCCCGCGCCCGACCCAGCGCAGCCACTCATAACACCACGCAGGGCTTTCAAGGATGCTCTTGAGCAACGGTTCGCAATCGGCCGTCGGATGCTCAAGCGCGGTCAGAAAGGCGTACCACGTGTTACCGCCGAGTGTTTCGAGATGTCTCACGATCTTGGCCGTGCGCTCTTCCTGCGGCAGGGCGTGAGTCTTCAGCCAATGATAACAGTGCGCCGAGCCGGGGTCGTGGTCTTTCAAACTGACGACACCCTGGAGAATGCGTCGAAAGAAATCGTCTCTGAATTTCTTTTGCAGCCAAAGAATCGACCAGTGCGGACTATGGAGTAGAAGCATCCGCTCCATGCTTTCGATCGGAAGAATGTCGCCGCTGGAGAGTTGGAATGGAATCGCCGGTTCACCGCGCTCGCGGCGCTCGTGGTCATCCGACAGCAAGTGGTAAACGTATTCGGGGCTGGACTGAAGGATCTCCAGCAGTACTCGCTGCTCATCGGGTTTTTGCCGGTAAGCGTGATAGGCCAGATACGCGTGCTCGAACAAAATCCCCGCGCAGTCAACCGGCATCTCGAACTCATCGCCAACCCGGAACAAAGTGATTGGCATGACGCTCAACGCGAGCTTGAAATCTTCCGGCATGAAATAGTTCGGAGTCTGATTCGATTTGAGGGCGTGCCGGTGCAGCTCCTTCTTCAGTTTCGCGATGTAAATTTCCACCCGGTCGAGCGTTTGCTCGTCCGGCGTCTCGTTGTGGATGCCGAAGAACGCCAGCGGAATTTTGAGGATATGGATGTCCGCAGCGTCACCGGCCATAAGCTCGTGTGTTTTCCAGAAGCGGAGCGTAGGCGCTGTAAAGTCGGCTGCACTCGTCGAACCCGTGAATCACGACCAGCGCGTGTTCGCCCTGCGCGGCATCCCGGAGGTCATAAGGATACGTGCCGACGAAGGCGACGGCTTTTTTCGTGCGATTGTTGAACGCCAGCAACAGTTGAGTGCGAATCGGCATCGAGCTTTGGCGAACTTCGGTGAAGGCGTATTGGCGCAACGGCGATTTCGGGTCGGCCAGTTGGCAGCGGCCGTTGCTGTCTGTGCCGAGGATGAGCCGGACGTTGGCGATTTGGGAAAGCGCGCTCAGGTATTCGACAATTTCCTTTTTGGCAAGTTGGTTTCCGATGAAGAAGCAGCGGTCGGGTTTCAGGTCGTCGATTTCCTTCAAGATGCTGGCAGTGATTTCTTCGCTCTTCTTGCCGCCCAGAGTTTCGCTGGCGATGATCTCAACCGGGTGAGTGTTGCGGGCGATGATTTCCTGAACGTGAGCTGCGATGAACCGGTGCGAGAGAATGTACAGGCACACCGCCAGAAACGCTCCCCAAAGAAAAATCCAAAGCCAGTAACGTCGCGGTTGTGAATTCGCCTGAATCGCAGCAGGCATCGCACTGGCTCGTTTGACCTCTTCCAGTTCGGCCACGGCCGCTTTCACCAGCGGCTCTTGTTTTCGAGCCAGAGCCTCCTTGAGTTTGCGAAAAGAAGGATGCTCTTCGCCGACGACTTTGTAGCGCGCCAATAACGCTTCGGCGTTCTGATCCGTGTTGGACGCCTGCGTTGCAGGCGACGCGTTTGCCGCTGCCGAATCTGGTTTCTGTTGGGACATCCGCACACCCGTTTTCCGGGTCATTTCATTATATGGCCGGAAGGATTTGCAGCCCGCGCGAGAGGCGCTTCCCAGCCCTAAAATGGAATGTGAGAGTGAATCTGGGCCTGCGCTCCGAAGAACTGGCCGAAGTGAATCTCGCATACAGCAGGGACACGGCGGTTTCAGGTCACGTCTCTGCCCCGATGCTGCGCGGCGGCCATTGGACGTTCCAGGCTGCTTCCCGGCGTCTGGCTTCGGCGAGTTTCAAGCCTTTGGCTGGCGATCCGTTGTCGCCGCGCGATGAACTTTATGCGAAGACGGAACTGGCCACCATTGTCCTCGACGGGAATCTCAGCGCGCTGGCATTCGTCGAGTCTGTGATTCAGAAACTCCCGGCCGAGCGAGACAAAGCCTTTGCGCGAACTCCACTGGACGACAATCTGTGCCGGTTGAAAGCGTTGATGGCCGACCTGCAACGGCCCGCAGTTTCGCTGCAACACGGAAGTTACGAGCAATTCAAGGAAACAGCAGCTAAAACGGTTGACCTGCTGGCTGAGGATTGCCGCCGTTACGTAGGGGGAGCGATCGGCACGGCGACATCCATGGCAACCGGTCTCTCGCCCGCCGAAATGGAAACCGTCCAAAGCTTCAATCATCTGCAGCGCGCGATGCAGTCAGTTTTCAAGCTGCCGGTGCAAGATGGCGAGATTTATCTCGAAGCGCAGGTTAAGGCGGACAATTCGCTCGACGACCAGGATCGCGGCGGCATGGAAGTGGAGCAGCGGGTCGACGGTGGCGTCCTGGGCATCCGCGATCGCGGGCGCCACGAGGCCGCCCGACCGGAGGCTGATGGCCACGCCGAGGTGGACGGTGTCCGACGGCCGGTGCCGGCCGTCGACCCAGTGCCCGTTGAGCGTGGGGTGGCGGACCGCGGCCGCGGCCGTGGCCTTGAGGAGGAGCGCGACGGGGAGCAGCCGCTCGTGGAC
>WBZT01001197.1_pt1 | contig 19360 bp, 17 predicted proteins | sample 5204241 | NCBI WGS metagenome assembly WBZT01 (sample SAMN12344358, study PRJNA552823) | activated sludge metagenome | biome: Activated sludge suspended growth; feature: Nitrification reactor; material: Wastewater; isolation source: activated sludge from nitrification reactor of wastewater...
TTCCTGCTGGAACGCTTCGGTCGGCTTGCCAAACCGCTCCGCCCGGATCAGCCAGGCGTGCATCTTCTCGGGAATTTCGCCCAAGGGAGGCATTTCACCTAAGTCGTATAGTTCTTTGGCCATGTTTGCTGTATTCCTCTCTGTTGGGGGTGTTTGTTTGTTCGAAGATCGAATAATCAGAAACCAGAAACCACTCGAACGCGCAAATCTTCATAAGCGGCGATCGGCGAGCGGCGCGGCGAGCGGGTCAATTCCGTGAACAGGGCGCTTTCGCCACCCAGCAGGCCGATGCCATGGCGGCCGAATTCTTCGCGCAAGTGCTTGACCAGCCATTCCGCCTGACAGCGCTGGCGGCGAGCGGTGAATTGTCCTCGCTCCAGTAGCCAGCGCCGGTGCCCGTCCAGGGCGTCGGCCAGTGATTCGATGCCACTACCCAATGCGGCGCTGGCCGATAAAGCCGGCGCCTGCCAGCCTTCGGCATCGGTTCGCCGTCCCAGCGTGGTTTTCAATTCGGATAGGGTTTTGCGCGCGGCCATGCCGATGTCTTCCTTGTTGACCACGATCACATGCGGCACTTCCATGATGCCGGCCTTGAGAAACTGAATGCTGTCGCCGGAAGCCGGCTGGGCGACGAAGCAGGTGGTGTCGGTCATCTTGGACACGTCGATCTCTTTCTGCCCGACCCCCACCGTCTCCACCAGCACGATATCGAACGCCGCCAGCATTGCCAAACTCATCGGCCAAACCTCGGCGCTGAGGCCGCCGAACTCGCCGCGACAGGCCAGCGAACGGATGAACACCTCGCGGTCGGCGCCGCTGGCATGCATCCGCAGCCGATCGCCCAACAGCGCGCCGCCGCTGATCGGGCTGGACGGGTCCACCGCCAGGATGGCGACCTTCAAGCCGCGCTGCCGCCAGACCTGGATCAGGGCGGCGGTCAGCGAGGATTTACCCGCGCCCGGCGGACCGGTGATGCCGATCAGATGGCCACCGGTATCCAGCTTCCCCGTCGGCAGTGCGTCCAGAAAGGCCGCCGCGCACTGGCGAGCCGCCGGCCGGCGATCGTCCAGTAAATTCAATGCCTGGGCCAGCGCCAACCGGTCTCGGGCGCTGACCGCGGATGCTAATGCCGTTGGGTCGGGAAGCGCCGGGATCATGCCACCGTGACCGGTCGCAGGTCGTGGTTTTTACGGATCAGGTTGAGAATATCCACCATGATGCCGTTCATATCGATATCCTTGGGCGTGTAGACGGCCGAGATACCGCGTTCTTTCAGCAGCTTGGCATCGCTCTCGGGAATAATGCCGCCGATCACCACCGGCAGATTCTTCAACCCGACCTCGCTCAATCGGTTGAAGACGTCCTCCACCATCTCCACATGGCTGCCGGACAGCACCGACAGACCGATCAGGTGCACGCCCTCTTCCAGCGCCGCCTTGGCGATTTGTTCGGGGGTCAGGCGGATGCCTTCGTAGACGATCTCGAAGCCGACATCGCGGCCCTTGACGGCAATCTGTTCCGCTCCATTGCTGTGACCGTCCAGGCCCGGCTTACCGATCAGCAAGCGTAGCGGCCGGCCCAGTTCGTTGCCGGTTTTGGTGACCTCGGTGCGAATCGCCACTGCTTTCGCCCCTCGGCTGTCGTCGTTGGCTGGAATGTCGATGCCAGTGGGAGCACGGTATTCGCCGAAGATATCGCGCAGGGTCTGCGACCATTCGCCGGTGGTGACGCCGGCATGGGCGCATAGAATGGATACCGGCATGATATTGGAGCCGCCGCGCGCGGTCTCGGCCAGATTGGCCAGCGCCGCTTTGACATCGGTATCGTTGCGCTGGGCACGGAAGGCGTTGAGCCGTTCGATCTGTTCACGTTCGGCACGCGGATCGACTTTCATGATGCCGCTATCAACGCCGCCGGTCAGCGGTGACACCTCGGTTTCCTGGTAGCAATTCAGACCGATGATCTTCAGATCCCCACGCTCGATGGCGCGCATCCGCTCGGTGTGACTGGTGACCAATTGCCGCTTGACGTAGCCGGATTCGATGGCCTGCACCATCCCGCCCTGCTCCTGAACCCGAGCCATTTCCGCTGTTGCGCCATCGACCAGCGCCTTGACCTTGGCGGCGATGACGGGCGAACCGTCGAAAATGTCGCCGTATTCCAGCAGGTCGGTCTCGAACGCCAGCACCTGTTGCATCCGCAACGCCCATTGCTGGTCCCACGGACGCGGCAGACCCAACGCCTCGTTCCAGGCCGGGAGTTGGATGGCACGGGCGCGGGCTTTCTTGGACAGGCTGACGCCGAGCATTTCCAGCACGATGCGCTGCACGTTGTTCTCCGGCTGCGCTTCGGTCAGGCCCAGCGAATTGACCTGCACGCCATAACGGAAGCGGCGCATGTCCTCGCTCTGTACGCCATAGCGTTCCTGGGTCAGTTGGTCCCACATCTCGCCGAACGCCCGCATTTTGCAGGTTTCCTCGATAAAGCGGATGCCGGCATTGACGAAGAAGGAGATGCGCCCGACCACCTGCTCAAAACCTTCCGCGCCGATCTGGCCGGAATCGCGCACCGCATCCAGGATGGCGATGGACGTGGACAGGGCGTAGGCCAATTCTTGGGTCGGGGTGGCGCCGGCTTCCTGCAAGTGGTAGCTACAGATGTTGGTCGGGTTCCACTTGGGGATGTTCTTGACCGTGTAGGCGATGATGTCGGTGATCAATCGCACCGAGGGTTGCGGCGGGAAGATGTAGGTACCGCGCGATAGGTATTCCTTGAGGATGTCGTTTTGGGTGGTGCCTTGCAATTGCGCGGGCGCGGCGCCCTGCCGTTCGGCTACCGCAACGTACAACGATAGCAGCCAGGCGGCGGTGGCGTTGATGGTCATGGAGGTGTTCATCTGCCCCAGCGGGATCTGATCGAACAACGCTTCCATGTCGCCGATATTGCAGATCGGCACGCCGACCTTGCCGACTTCGCCACGCGCCAGCGGATGATCGGCGTCGTAGCCAGTCTGGGTCGGCAGGTCGAAAGCCACCGATAGACCAGTCTGTCCTTTGCTTAGGTTGGTGCGGTACAACTCGTTGGATGCCTTAGCGGAGGAATGGCCGGAATAGGTCCGCATCAGCCAGGGTTTATCGCGTTTGATTGGGATAGTCATGGGAGCCTCTTTAGCGGTGGCGGTTCGGGGTTTGGTCTGATTTGTTCTGAATCCCTACTACCAGAGTTAAGCAACAGCCAATTTCTTTTCATTCTGGATGATAATCCTGGGATCTGGGTTAACATCTGGAATAGGAAGATTTAATCCCTTAAGTAAACTAACTTGCTCTTTCATGCCCCATTTGGCTTTATAGATACAGTCCTCAACGGAGTGTGTTATTCCAGAGAAACCTTCCAAATCGGGTGAATAAAATCCAAAATAGTCTGGTTCATCCGTAGCTTCAATGATCAAGAAATAGGATAGGTCAAGCATCATAAAAACCTCAACTTACAACCCAATATCACTTGATTCCAGCAGCTTTCAATTTTGAGAGACATGTCCCGCCAGGAATCTCTTATGAACCGTAAAAGTCTACCCGAATCAACCTATCCTAGTCAGGTTTTCCGTAATACCTTACTGATCCTTTTTCTTTGACAAGCCGAAATCAACTTTCTTCGAGAGGTTTTAAAATCCATAGAATTTCACCTAAATCTCTCCGACACCTTTCGAACTTCGCTACCGTTTACTTATCTATGTTTACTTTGCACGCACATAAAAAGCTTTTGCATCCGAGCCGGGCACAGGCTTTTTCTCTAACTGAAATAAATCGGGTTTGGCTTTGATTAACTCACTGAGCTTCTTGAATCCATAGTGACGAGCATCAAAGTCGGGCTGTAATTTTGTCAAATAGCTACCAAAATTTGCCAAATTTGCCCATCCAGTATCATCACAAGCTTTTTCAAGAGCTTCGAGAACAAATTCACGAGGAAAATCTTTGGTATGCTGCTCAAGGGTATGAGATATAGAATTTTCGGCAGCTATTACTGCGCTTTTTACCTGTGTGGCTTCGGTTACCAATACTGGTGCAACATTTTCTTGAGAAACTACTGGACGTAGCACTTCTGTAAAAATGAATTTATGACAAGCATTACGAAAGGCTTCAGGTGTTTTTTGTTCACCAAAACCGAGAACAGTCAAGCCCTCTTCTCGGATGCGTAATGCAAGCCCTGTAAAATCACTATCGCTTGATACAAGACAAAAACCGCCAAATCGCCTTGTGTATAGGAGATCCATGGCATCAATGATCAGGGTACTATCAGTAGCATTCTTTCCAGTTGTGTATGCAAATTGCTGTACAGGTTTAATCGCATGTTTGTTTAAAACTTTTTTCCACTGCGAGCTTGTTGGGGATGTGAAGTCACCATAAATGCGCTTTACTGTAGCCTCGCCAAATCTTGCAATTTCGGCAAGAAGGCCTTCAATGACGGATGCAGATGCGTTATCCGCATCAATTAGCACTGCAAGTCTAAGCGTCGGTTCTTCTGATTCGATTTTTGCCACGAGCTTGGGGCTTATCATAAACTCACAATTCTTTCTTAAGATCTCCAAAGCCTTTTCCCTCTCCAGGAGGGGGCCTTTTCCTCACTTCACACTAGCCACTATTTAATCAGCAACCGCTGTTTAACATCAAAAATCTTTTGCCTCTCATCAAGCATACTACTCATGTGCCGCCAAGGCAGATTTATTTTCTTTCGTGATTCTAATAAGAAACCTTAATGCCTCATTGACAGACTCAGAATCTGGAAATATTTCAGCAACATCCGGCTCTAAACAAACCGTCAATCCACCAAAAACCTTACGCCCCGACCCCACCTTTCTCACTCGCAAGCTACGCAAATCGTACTCTGGTCGAAGATCATCTTCCATCTCTGAATCAATTGTGCTCATAAGCTTTTCGCTCCGTTCGTGTTGCCTCTCTTGTGCTAATCAAACGAATTACATCACCACGCTCTGTATACGCCACTAGCAATAAACGATTTTGCAGCGACATTCCAATCATGATGTAGCGATATTCATCATTGGAGTGATCAGGGTCATAAAAATCGATATAAAGAGGATCATCAAAAACAGTTTTAGCCTCATCAAATGAAACACCATGCTTCACTAAATTTGTTGCCGCCTTTTCTTGATCCCATTGGAACACCATGCGGACAACCTCATGCCCCTCTCCCCTTTCTGGGCGAGGGGCTTTCCTTCACCTCACACCGGCCGCCGTTTGATCAGCAACCGCCGTTCGATCTCGAAAATCTTGCTGCTGATCTTCTCTTTGCTCAGCTTCTGCTTATCGTTTTCCTTGATGAACAGATCCGCGCCATGGGTTTCCAACGCGGCGGCGGCGCTGATGTTCTTCACGCCAATGAATTGGAAGGTGACAATGCCGGCGGCATCGTTATTGGGCAAGGTCTCGGTCGCCACCACCCGCGACAGCGCCGCCACCGTGTCGCCGGACACCGCCGGCTGGGTGTGATAACCCTCGGTGAAGCCCAGCTCCCACAGCGCGTTTTCGCTGACATCGCGGCTAGCCAAACCTTCCAGCCAGGCAAACACCAAGCCGCCGTACACAATCGGCTCACCACTCATCTTGCCCGACAAGCCGGTGCTGTACACCCGGTCGAAATGCAATGGATGGGTATTACCGACCAGATAGGTCCAGGCCATGTGCTCGTCGGTGATGGTGCGGCCATTGGTATGAACGATCAGATCGCCGAGGGAGAAATCCTCGAAATAGGTATTAGGACCGGTCAACTGGCTGGGATAACCGCCCGCGTTGATCGGCAGATCCACCACCGGATGCTCCACCCACGGGAATTCGACCGGCGTGGTCGGCGCGGGCGTGGTCGGCAGGCGGTCGCCGCGATAACCGACCATAATCTTGCGCTCGTATTGCAACACCACCTGATTGTGCTGATTCACGCCCAAGGTGCGAATCAACACGATACCCGGCTTGTCTTCGCCGCGCGCCTTGCGATCCATGACCTTGGTATAACCGCGCAGGGTGTCGCCCGGATAGACCGGCCGCAGGAATTGCACGTTGTAATAACCGAGATTGGCGATGGCTTTCTCGGAGTCGTTGTGCACACCCAGCGACAACACGACGTTGAACACCATCTGCGGGCTGGCCGGCAAATCCTGGAAACCGTGCGCCCTGGCATATTCCAGGTTCAGATACAGTGGATTGCACTGCATGAACACTCGGGCGAAATCCAACATCGGCCCACGTTCGAAGGTATAGCCGCGCGGATGGACAAACACCTGCCCCGGCACGAATTCGTCCAGATAACGCCCGTATTGCGGCCGGCGCACCCATTCTAGGTTGACCGCCACCGACCCCGCCACTTCCGCCTGTTCGCTCAGTCGCATCGAGAAACTCATGGCTCAAACCTCCACTTCCGCCTTGGCCTTGGCATTGTCCACCAGCGAACGGGCGATGACCTTCAAAGCCAGGGTTTCCTCGGCACCTTCGAAGATCGACAGCACCCGCGCATCGATGAAATAGCGACTGACCGGCATTTCCTCGGCGTAACCCATGCCGCCGTGAATCTGCAAGGCCTCGCGGGTTACCCATTCGGCGGTCTTGCAGGTGAAGAACTTGACCATGCTGGCTTCCATGTCACCCTTGCCTTGATCCATCAACCGGCCTACCGAATAAGTGAATTGACGGCTCACAGCCAGATAAGTCGCCATCCGCGCCAGTTTGACCTGCGTCAATTGGTAGTCACCGATGGGATAACCGAAGACCACCCGTTCCTGGGCGTAACTCAGCGCCCGTTCATAGGCCGCCTGCATGACGCCTATCGCCCGAGCGGCGGTTTGAATGCGGCCGCCGGAAAAACCGGCCATGGTGAAATAGAAGCCCTTGCCTTCGCCTTTCGGCCCACCCAGCATATTTTCATCGGGGACGAAAACATTGTCGAAGAACAGGTCGAAGGAATGCATCCCGCGATAGCCGATGGTGGAAATCGCCTTGCCGCCCAACTTGCCACCACCTTCCTGCGTGAACTCGAAGGCGTGACCGGAATAGCTAGGCTTCTCCAACAGGAACATCGACAGGCCGCGATGGCCGACGGAGATATCGGGGTTGGTGCGAGCCAGAATCAGCAGCACCCCTGCCTTACCGCCGAAGGTGCACCACGTCTTGGCGCCATTCAGCAGCCAGCCGCCCTCGGTCTTGGTGGCCTTCAGCCGCATGTTGGCCACGTCGGAACCGTAGTTGGGTTCAGTCACCGCCACCGCGCACAGCAGATCGCCGGAAGCCAGTTGCGGCAGCCATTTCTCTTTCTGCTCCTCGGTGCCGCCCTTGAGCAACGCCTTGGACAGGATCTCGGGCCGGGTGATCAGGCTACCGGCGGCGCCCAGCGAACCGCGGGTCAGTTCCTCGGTCACCACGATCATGCCCAGATTGTCTTCGTGCTCGTCGCTCTGAATACCGCCGAAGCGCTCTGGAATGGAAATGCCGAAACAGCCCATTTCCCGGACCTGATCGAGAATGGTATCGGGAATGTCGAGATCGTGGCGGTGGATCTCCTCCGCCAGCGGCATCACTACTTCCTCGGCCACCCGGCGGAAGGTGTCGCGCATCATCTCGTGATGATCGTCCAGCAGATAGGCGCCGGTCACGCCATCCTGGCTGCGTACCCGCTGCCCCAAGTCGGCGAGCGTGACCGCCGGCAGTTGCGCTACACAGAATCCCCGCACCGCCGGATGATCCACGGTGGCGCTCAGCCAGTTGTCGTTCAGGCCGAAATCGGCCGGGCGAGCGCTCAAACGGTTGCGGACACCCTGTAAAGCCTCGGCGGTGAACAGCAACGCGAACCGCTCTTCCAGGATCGCCTCGCTAGTCGAACCGCCACCGGCCGCGCGCGCGCGCGCGGCGTAATCGAGCATGAAGCGGGCACCGGTCACTTCCGCGCAGGACAGCGCCAAGTCGTAGCTCGCCAATTGGTGTTGGTCGAGCAGCGCGGCGGATACCTTGCCATCGGCTTTCTGGGTCCGTTCCTTGAGATCCGCCAACGCGAAGTCGAGCGCTTTCTGGACGGCGTTTAGCGCCAGGACGGCCTGCTGCAACTGCTCTGCAGGATTCTGGATCGGTGCGGACATGGGTTTACCTCATCTGGTGACGGTTATTCGCGAAAACCTTAAATTTAGTAAGTTCTAACGGCGAAGTGTAAGGGAAAATCGCTTGGAGCACACGACCTGAACCGGCACAGCGGCAAAAAATCCCGGCGGAAATCGGCTGTTTGCATTCCGAAAACGACTGTCGTGAACCGCCTTGCCGGTTCTGGCGCGAGTGGATCGGTCCGCCGGCGATTATCCCTTATAATTCGAAATTCCCAGGGCCGGGGCGTTATTCGGATGCCCCCATCCCCCATCCCATCGTCATGCCGGCGCTTCCGAAATTCCGGCGCGGCGCCGCACCGCAAGAGACTTATCGTGGCCACAACCTTTTCTACCGCATCGAACGAAATCAGCCACTACGCCGGCTTGCTGGCGCTCGAACTGGACCCGCAACGGGCCGATTTCAGCGACGTGCCGCCCGAACCCTTGAACGTGGCAGCCGCCACCGCCCTGGCCGGACATCTCGCCAAGGATCTGGACCGCATTCTCGACGGCATTCACCATCTGGGACTGATCCTACCGGGGGCGCTGTACGATCAGACTGAGATTCTCCGCCCCGGCTTCCCCTTGATCGACGCCTTGACCGAATTATACAGCGGCAGCGACCGTGACCGGATTTTCAAACCTCGCTTGATCGCCTTGGGCAGCGACCGCGGCTACTTCCCGGTTGCCGGCATCGATCCACGGCGTCGGCCCGGTTCCGGTCCTCTGCTGCTGCTGCCGTTCTGTTTCGTCGGCCCGCGCGACGACATCGCCAGATTGGCGCGTGTCATGGAAGATACCCTGCTGCAAAATGGCGAAACCTCGCAAGCCACGCGCGAGGCAGTCCAGGAAGCGTTCGGACTGACCGCGATGAATCTGTCCTACGCCACCATTGGCGACTTGTGCGCGCTGCTGCGGGTACAACTGGATGGCAACGGACTGCTGCCACTCTGGGAATTGCTGGAGCAGTCCTGGTTCGAACGGCCCGGCGTGCATTCCGCGACCCTGGACGGCGGCAATCGCTTTCTGGTGGCCGGCGATCACGCCCATACCCCGTTTTACACCTTCGACGACTGGGCTCAGTTCGGACCGGGTCGTGCCCTGCCGACGACGGAACTGGGAGAGGGCTACCGGCGGTGGGCGCGCTTGCAACGACAATATGCATTGGCATTGGAAGCCTACGGACTGCATGTGCGCTGGGTGCTGGCCAATCCGCAACTGGAGACAACGCTGGCCACCGCGGACGACGAGGCGGCGCTGGTGGCGTTCCGGGAAATTCCCTGCCTGTCGGGGGATTATCTGGTCGAGGCGATTTTCCAGAACGACAACGAGCGCCCGGAACGGCGGATGTCGATCACCAATCAGGCCGACCCGGAGCTAGGCACTCTGGCCTATACGGTCACCACCCTGGACGACAACGGGCAATTGTTGCGGCTGGAGCATCACTACCCACTGCGACCGCAGGGCTTGAATACGATCATCGACCGCTTGATCCAACGCTGCGACGAACAGGACGTCGAGCGACAAGTCCTACATCCGGGACGGCTGCTGTACTCGGAACGTGGGCGAAACTTGCGGGCCGCGACCGTCGCCGATCTGCCGGCATCAACGGAGCGACTGCATTAGCAGGGTGGGAACGACTAACGACAAGCCACCGCGCCATTGCTCTGGCCCGTCACGGGCAGGGCAATGGCGCGGGAAAAGCATTTCAATAATGTGCCACCCGGGTCGTACCGTCGTTACCGATCAACACCCGTACCCGGTCACCGGGATAAAACGGCTCATCGGCCGCCTGAGTGACGGCCACCATCCGACCGTTATCCAATTGAACGGTGATTTCCAGACCCGGCTGCCGGGTCGCGTTCTCCTCGATCGCCGAACCGGCCAACCCGCCCAGCACCGCCCCGCCGATGGCGCCGGCCACCTGGCCCCTACCTCTGCCGATGGTGCTACCAGCCACGCCGCCCAAGGCCGCGCCACTCACCGCACCCACGCCACTCTTGGTCCCCTCAATCAAAACCTGGCGGACGCTCTCCACATAGCCCAAACGCACCTCCTGGGCCTCGCGGGCCTGACTACGGGTATAAGCGCCGCCGGACATACTGGCCGGACAGCCGCTCAATACCAGACCCGCCGCCAATACCACCGCCACAGTCGCTGTCGTCTTCATCAATCGCATCGTCCACCTCGTCGCGCATCGCCATTGTTTGAATTGAAATAAGTCAGGCATTATAGCCAAACCCACCGGTCAACATAGTCCGCGACACTGAATCGCGTCTGAACCGCTCGCCGCCATCCTATTCCACACCACCGTGCAACGCCGCCCCTTCCCAGCCATCCCGCCACCAGCCCGGCGTGACGCCTTGGCCGGCATCCTGCTGACGCTGATGATCGCCGCCTCGGTCGCCCCGGGCGTGTCACTGCTCCCCGCCGGGCTACTGGGTTGGGCCGCCGCCCTGCTGCTGAGTTACCGGCTGGGCCGACGGCAGCGCATTCAAAGCGCCTGGTTGATCGGACTCGGCGGCGCTGGCATCGCCTGGGGCACGCTGCACGGCGCGCCATTCAAGGCGAGCCAAATATTCGCCGGCAATCAGGGACTGGTCAGTCTACTGGCGGCGGTGTCGTTCCTTCGACTGGTGGCCCGACCGGGAGGAATGGATCTCGATCTACCCGCGCCGCGCGGCCGAAAAGCCTTATGGCGAACCCTGCTCGGCGTGCATCTGTTCGGCGCGGTGATCAATCTATCCACCGTGGTCATTCTGGGTGACCGAATGGCCACTCGTGGGCGCCTGGGCAAGCGCCGGGCGCTGGCGCTGACCCGGGGTTTCGCGGCGGCGGCGTTCTGGTCGCCGTTCTTTTCGGCCATGGCCGCCGCGCTGACCTACGCACCGGGCGCGCGGCTGAGTGTCGTGGTGCTGGCGGGCCTGCCGATGGCCGCGCTCGCACTCTGGCTGACCACCCGCGACATCGATCCCGAAAACCCCAAGCTGGGCGCGCCATTCATCGGTTACCCGATGCGTTTCAGCGCATTGTGGATTCCCGGCCTGCTGGTGCTCATTGTGCTGACCATCCACGCCTTGGTGCCGAACTGGTCGATTCTGGCCATCATCGCCTTCAGCGCGCCACTGTTGACGATTCTGATTCTGATCGCGCAACGTGGATTCGAGGCATGGCCTCCGCTCAAGGAGCACATCGCACGAGGCTTGGCCAGTACGGTCAACGAACTGGCGCTGTTCCTGGCGGCGGGCGTGCTGGCGGCGGGTCTGATCAGCCTGACCGGATCGCTGGGCGATTGGCTGCCATTCGAGCGATTCGGAGCACCGCAGGCCAGCTTGCTGCTGGTCGTCATGGTCGGCGCCGCCGCGCTAGGCGTGCATCCGGTCATCGCCATCGCCAGCTTCGGCGTCTGGTTGGCACCGCTGCATCCCGAGCCCAACCTGCTGGCGATTACCTTGTTGATGAGTTGGGCCATCGGCGTGCCGGCCAACCCGCTGTCCGGTCTGCATTTGATGATGCAAGGCCGCTATGGGATCGACGGCTACGCTTTCCTACGCTGGAATGCCGGCTATGTCCTGAAATGTCTGGGGATAGCCATCGCGCTATTGCACGTTTATGCGGCGCTGCTGGGAACCTAAGGCAACGGTAGCGGGTTCTCGCAACGATCGCCCGCATACAAATGGATATCTCAAGGCAGCAGCAGGTCGCCACCTTCCATATGCAGCACTTCCACCCGCCAGCCGACCAGCAACACGCTGCCGACCTGACGGCGCTGGCCAGTGTCGGTGAACTCGAACACGTACAGCCGCTCCAGTTTGAGCCGGCCATCGCGGTCGCGCCGCAGCCACAGCCGCTCCAGTGCCACGGTATCGTCCAATAATTGCACGTCACTCTGCCGGCAGGCATGGGAACTGGCGGTGCGGGCCTGTTCGCGGGCACCGAGGCTATCGCGCCAGAACCACAGGCCAACCCCCATCACCGCGAGTATGCCGATCAGTGTCGTAAAGCTCATATCAATGGGTCATCCCGCAAAAGAAAAGGCGCTGGGTGAAATGAGGCCACCCCGCAAACGGCCGGAGGATCGAATCATCACTCCCATCCCAGCTCAATGGTATTCGCTCCCATCTCCGCACGGGTCGGGGCGGAGCGCATCTGCTCGACCAGCACGCGCCGTGGGTCACGAGCCATGACAATACCGACCAGTGAGGCCCACCCCATCGGCACCTTGGGTGATGGAGGGGTGCTATACTGGCTTTCCTGTCTCCTGGCGATACCGCCGCTGTAATGGCCATGATATAAAACAACTAACTCATTATATATATTAAAAATACTTGAATCATTTATTCATTCATGAAAATCGCAAGCTGGAACGTCAACTCCCTGAAGGTGCGCCTGCCGCAGGTGCTGGACTGGCTGCGCGAGCGGCAACCCGACATCCTGGCCTTGCAGGAAACCAAGTTGACCGATCCCGATTTTCCGACGCTCGATATTGCTGGCGCCGGCTATCAAGCCGCTTTCGCCGGTCAGAAAACCTACAACGGCGTGGCGGTGCTCAGCCGTTTGCCTCTCGGCGAAACCATCGCCAACCTGCCGGGATTGGACGATCCGCAACGGCGGGTATTGGGCGTGACCATCGGCGGGGTACGTGTCATCAATCTCTATGTTCCCAACGGTCAATCCGTCGGTTCCGACAAATACGCCTACAAGCTGAACTGGCTGGACAAACTGGCGCAATGGCTGGAAACCGAACTGACCCGCCATCCCCGCTTGATCGCGCTGGGCGACTTCAACATCGCGCCGGAAGACCGCGACGTGCACGATCCCGCCGCCTGGGCCGGGCAAATATTATGCAGCGACGCCGAGCGCGCCTCATTCCAGCGGCTGCTGGATCTGGGCCTTCAGGACGCGTTTCGACGGTTTCCACAGGAAGAAAATACCTTTAGCTGGTGGGATTACCGCGCCGCCGGCTTCCGCCGCAATCTGGGACTGCGCATCGACCATCTCCTGCTCAGCCCGGCGCTGGCCGCGACCTGCACCGCCTGTTGGGTGGACAAAGCCCCGCGCCGGCTGGAGCGCCCGTCCGATCACGCCCCGGTGATCGCCGAATTCGACCTTGAACTCCACTGAACCGAGTCCTCATGGAACATCATCCTCGTAACGTACTGGTGACCGGCGGCGCCGGTTTCATCGGCTGCAATTTCGTCCGCCACCTGCTGGCGACCGAGCCGGATGCCCGCATCGTCACCCTTGACCTGCTGACCTACGCCGGTTCGCTGGATAACCTACGCGAGCTGCCCGATCCCGCCCGGCATACCTTCGTTCAAGGCGACATCTGCGACCGGCCACTGGTGGATCGGCTGTTGCGCGAGCACGCCATCGACACCATCGCCCACTTCGCCGCCGAAAGCCATGTGGACCGATCCATCACCGGCCCGGCGGCCTTCGTCCAAACCAATCTGGTCGGCACCTTCACGCTGCTGGAAGCCGCTCGCGGGGCCTGGCTGGAGGGAGGCAAAACCGCCGAGCACTGCCGCTTCCACCACATTTCCACCGACGAAGTCTACGGCACCCTCAAGCACGGCGATCCGCCGTTCAGCGAAACCACCCCCTACGCGCCCAACTCGCCCTATTCCGCCTCCAAGGCCGGCTCCGATCATCTGGTGCGAGCCTATTTTCACACCTACGGCCTGCCGGTGGTCACCACCAACTGCTCCAACAACTACGGCCCCTACCAGCACGGCGAAAAATTCATCCCTACCGTGATTCGCTCCTGCCTGCTGCAACGACCGATTCCGGTGTACGGCGACGGCAGCAACATTCGCGACTGGCTGTACGTCGAAGACCATTGCCGAGGCATCGACGCGGTGATCCGGCGCGGCAAGCTGGGCGAAACCTACAATATCGGCGGCGACAACGAATGGGCGAACATCAACATCGCCAAGCTGATCTGCGCGCTGCTGGATCAACGCCGACCGGCACACGCTCCGCACGAGCGGCTGATCACCTTCGTCGCCGACCGGCCCGGTCACGACTGGCGCTATGCCATCGACCCCCGCAAGATGAGCGAAGCACTGAGCTGGCGGCCGGAAGAAACCTTCAACACCGGCATCGCCAAGACCGTGGACTGGTATCTGGAACGGCACGCCACCGACCCCGCCTGGGGCGGCATGACCGGAGAATAGAGAGAAATCATGCCTCATTCCGCCTTCGAACACCTGCGTAGCCATCCCGTTCCCGCCCTGCGATTGGAGTTTCAGGAATATCGCCACCGCGCCACCGGCGCCCGGCATCTGCATCTGGCCGCCGACGATCCGCACAACGCCTTCATGGTCGCCTTCCTCACCGTGCCCCAGGATTCGAGCGGCGTGGCGCACATTCTCGAACACACCGCCCTGTGTGGCAGCCGGCGCTACCCGGTGCGCGACCCGTTCTTCATGATGATCCGCCGGTCGCTCAACACCTTCATGAATGCCTTCACCAGCAGCGACTGGACCGCCTACCCCTTCGCCAGCCAGAACAAAAAGGACTTCAACAACCTGCTGGATGTCTACTTGGATGCCGCGTTCTTCCCACTGCTCGACGAGCGCGACTTCGCCCAGGAAGGCCACCGGCTGGAATTCGCCCAAGCCGACGACCCCCACTCGGAGCTGCTGTTCAAGGGTGTGGTGTTCAACGAAATGAAAGGCGCGATGAGTTCGCCAGTACAGCGGCTCGGCCAGGAACTGCAACACCGGCTGTTCCCGACCATCACCTATCACTACAACAGCGGCGGCGACCCCGAGGCGATTCCTTACCTCACCCACGAACAACTCAAAGCCTTCCACGCCCGCCACTATCATCCCTCGAATGCCATCTTTCTGACCTACGGCGACATTCCCGCCGCCGAGCATCAGCAACGTTTCGAGGCGCAAGCGCTCAATCGTTTCCAGGCGCTGCCCCTAAACTTGGCCATTCCCGACGAACGCCGCCATTCCGCGCCGCTCGCCGACCTCACCCACTATCCCCTAGACGACGCCGAAGACCTGAACGACCAGACTCACGTCGTGCTGGGCTGGTTGCTGGGACCGATCACCGACCCACTGGCGACGTTGCGCGCGCACCTTTTGAGCGATGTGCTGCTGGACAACAGCAGCTCGCCACTGCGCAATGCCCTGGAAACCTCGGAACTGGGCGCCGCGCCCTCCCCGCTGTGCGGCTTCGACGCCGCCACCCGCGAAGCCACCTTCGTTTGCGGGCTGGAGGGTTCCAACCCCGAACACGCCGAAGCCGTCGAAACCTTGGTGCTCCAGGTACTGCAACAGGTCGCGGCCGATGGCGTACCGCAAGAGGCGGTGGACGCCGCCCTGCACCAACTGGAATTGAGCGAACGGGAAATCACCGGCGACGGCTTTCCTTATGGCCTGCACTTGCTGATGGAAGCGTTGACGCCAGCCATTCATGGCGCGGACCCACTGCCGGCGCTGGACAGCAATCCGCTGCTGGAGCAGTTGCGGGTGGAAAGCCGCAACCCGGAATTCATCCCGCGTCTGGTTCGGCAATTGCTGTTGGATAACCCGCACCGGGTGCGGCTGACCATGGCCCCGGACGCGACGCTGAGCGCGAAACAGATGGCGATGGAACGGGAACGGCTGGCTGCGATCCGCGCGGCGCTGACCGAGACCGACCAAGTCCGTCTGGTCGAACAGGCACACATCCTGGCCGAACGCCAACAGCGTCAGGACGATCCCGAGCTTTTGCCCAAGGTGGGACTGGAAGACGTACCACCAGATCTGAAAATCGCCGAAGGCTTCTCCCGGCCGGTCGGTGCGCTGCCCACCACCTGGTACGCGCAGGGCACCAATGGCATGGTGTATCTGCAAGCCGTGCTCGATCTGCCGGCGCTTGACCCCGAGGAACTGGATCTGCTGCCGCTGCTGTGCGCTTGCCTGCCCGAGGTCGGCAGCGCCGGACGCGATTACCGCGCCACCCAGGCCCGACAGGCGGCGGTCACCGGCGGCATCAGCGCCCGCGCCAACGTGCGTGGTGGGGTGGACAACGTACACCGGGTCAAGGGCGTCATGACCCTGGCAGGCAAGGCGTTGGCCCGCAATCAGGCCGCGTTGTCCGAGTTACTGTGGGAAACGCTGACCAGTCCCCGCTTCGACGAACTGCCCCGACTACGGGAACTGGTCGCCCAGATGCGTGCCCATCGCGAGGAAGCGGTCACCGACCACGGGCACATGCTGGCACTGGCCGCCGCCAGCGCCGGCTTGAGTCCGACAGCGGCGCTCAACCATCGCTGGGATGGCTTACAGGGTTTGCGGGACCTCAAGGCGCTGGACGATACGCTGGACGATCCCACCGCGCTGGCCGCCTTCGCCGCTCGGTTGGAGCGACTGCGCGACCGCTTGCAACATGCGCCCCGGCAACTGCTGGCTGTCAGCGAAGCCGAACGACAGGACGACATCGCGGCGACGCTGGCGACTCACTGGCACGAAGGCGCGACCGGCACGGTCGAACCGTTCGCGCTGGCCGTGCCGGAGGCATCGCCGGCCCGGCAGGGGTTCAGCGTCAACACCCAAGTCAACTTCTGTGCCAAGGCCTACCCCACCGTCGCGCCCAACCACCCCGACGCTCCGACGCTGCATGTGCTGGGCGATTTCCTGCGCAACGGCTACCTGCACCGGGCCATCCGCGAACAGGGCGGTGCTTACGGCGGCGGTGCCGGCTACCATCCCGACAGCGGCGCATTCCGCTTCTACTCCTACCGTGATCCCCGACTGGCGGATACGCTGGCCGATTTCGACCGGGCACTAGGCTGGCTACACACCCATGACCATCCTGCCCGGACGCTGGAGGAAGCGATTCTCGGCGTCGTCGCCGCCATCGACAAACCCGGTTCCCCAGCCGGCGAGGCTATCAGCGCCTTCTTCGGCATCTTGTTCGACCGTACCCCGGAACAGCGCCGCGCTTATCGGCAACGAGTGCTGGCGGTTACGCTGGACGACCTCAAGAGAGTGGCGACAAGCTACCTGCAGCCGGAACAGGCCCGCTGCGCGGTGTTGAGCAACGCGCGGACGCTGGCGGAACAGCGAGATTTCACTGTCTTCGCGGTTTGACGCTAGCTGGTTTGGATGCTGTTCGAGTTCGGAATGCGCGCACTCTCCACAACCAATGTTCGTGTTGTAAAACATCGGGAAGCGATCGCCAACGAACCGCTCCGGTCCGGGCATCCATCACTTTACGGACCCGTCATGCCCGAGCTATGGCGCTTTGTGCCGGCTTGGATTAACCTTATAAAAAACAGGCCGATAATCCCCGACCAATCCTCCCCGAACCAAGCCAAACCACATCGTCACCCACCAGAACAGCCACCATGGAAATCTTCGTTTACCACACCCCCGATCAAGTCCCCGACATAAATAAAGAGGCTCGTAAGGGTGGCCTCACGCTCGATCTGCCGGCCTGCGCCATCGTCATCGACGTGCTGCGTGCCACCACCACCATGGCGACCGCGCTGGAATCGGGCGCGGAGGCCATTCAAGTCTTCGACGATCTCGACGTCCTGTTCCGAACCAGCGAACGCTGGCCGGCGGAACAGCGACTGCTGGCCGGCGAGCGCGGCGGCGAAAAACTGGAAGACTTCGACCTCGGCAATTCGCCGTCGGAATGCACCCCCGCGCGGGTCGGCGGTAAGCGGCTGTTCATGAGCACCACCAACGGCACCCGCGCCCTGGAACGGGTACGGCAAGTACCGATCCTGCTGACGGCCTCGCTGACCAATCGGGCGGCGGTGGTACGTTATCTGCTGTGGGAACAGCCGCACACGGTATGGATCGTGGCCGCCGGCTGGCGTGGTGGGTTTTCGCTGGAGGACACCATCTGTGCCGGGGCCATCGCCTGCGCTCTCAGCGTCGAGCGGGACAGCGACTGCGCCGGCGACGATGAGTCGATCGCCGCCATGGCCTTATTCGAACGCTGGCAGACCCGCTTACCGCAATTGCTGCGCTACGCTCACCACGGTCGTGGTCTGGCGGCGCTGGGCTGCGGGCAGGATCTGGACTACTGCGCCCGCCTCGACAGCGTCGATATGGTACCGCTGCAAGTCGAACCGGGGGTACTAAAAGCAGCAGCCCTGGGCTGAAGTCGGCTCCTCACCCTACTCGGTCGAAACCGCGGCGCCGTGATCGGATGCCCAGCGGTAATGGTTCGTGCGCGCATCCCAAAACTTGACCTGGCCGAACATATCCTATAATTCCGGGATTCGACGGGATGGCAACCATTCCAAGCCATCGTCCCCAGAGCGGGTCACACCGCCCCGGTGTCCGTACTTTCGTCCACAAAATGCCCCGACCCCAACGGCAAACCGCGACGTGGATCGTGCTTGATCGCCACCTTACGGAAACAAGCTAAACTGTCAGATCGACATCATGTACTCTCTCGTCAATTCACCCACTCTGCCTGGCATCACGCCGAGGAGCCGAAGTAATGGAGATCATCAAAACCGACGTTGCCATCGTCGGAGCGGGAGGCGCGGGGCTGCGAGCCGCCATCGCCCTCGCTGAAGCCGACCCGAAATTACGCATCGCCTTAATTTCGAAAGTCTATCCCATGCGCAGTCACACCTGTGCCGCCGAGGGCGGAGCCGCGGGTGTCGTCAAGTCCGATGATAGCCTCGACCTGCACTTCAACGACACGGTGGGCGGCGGCGACTGGCTGAGCGATCAGGACGCCGTCGAGTATTTCATCAACGAGGCGCCCAAGGAACTGACCCAATTGGAACATTGGGGTTGTCCGTGGAGCCGCGAGCCGGATGGCTCCGTCGCCGTACGCCCGTTCGGCGGCATGAAGATCAAGCGCACCTGGTTCGCCGCCGACAAGTCGGGGTTCCACATCCTCCACACCCTGTTTCAGACCTCGCTGAAGTATCCCAGCATCCAGCGCTTCGACGAGTACTACGCCACCGACCTGCTGGTCGAGGACGGGCGCTGTCAGGGACTCACCGCCCTGGAAATTCGCAATGGGGAAATGAAGCAGTTTCAGGCGGGCGCGGTCATCATCGCGGCGGGCGGCGGCGGTAAGATGTTTCCGTTCACCACCAACGGCAACATCAAAACCGGCGACGGCATGGCCCTCGCTTATCGCGCCGGAACGCCGCTCAAGGACATGGAATTCGTCCAGTACCATCCCACCGGCCTGCCGAACAACGGCATCCTGCTCACCGAAGGTTGCCGCGGCGAAGGCGGCATT
>WBZT01001199.1_pt1 | contig 19339 bp, 15 predicted proteins | sample 5204241 | NCBI WGS metagenome assembly WBZT01 (sample SAMN12344358, study PRJNA552823) | activated sludge metagenome | biome: Activated sludge suspended growth; feature: Nitrification reactor; material: Wastewater; isolation source: activated sludge from nitrification reactor of wastewater...
CCCGCTCAACGCGGTGAAGATCTTCAACGAGAAGGAGGTCGACGAGCTGATGTTCGTCGACATCGACGCCACCGCCGAGGGCTACGAGCCGCGCATGCCGCTGCTGCGCAGCCTGGCGGTGGAGTCGCGCATGCCGCTTTGCTACGGCGGCGGCGTCACCAGCGCGGCGCAGGCCTCGCGCATCGTCGCCACCGGCTTCGAGAAGGTGTCGGTGAGCGCGGCGGCGCTGGCGCGGCCGGCGCTGGTCAAGGAGATGTCGGAGGCGATCGGCGCGCAGAGCGTGGTCGTGACCATCGACGTGAAGGCCAACCGCCTGTTCGCCGGCCACACCATCTACACGCACAACGGCCGCCAGAAGCACAAGCAGCCGCTGCTGGAGTTCTGCCAGCAGGCGGTGTCGCTGGGCGCGGGCGAGATCGTCATCAACTCGATCGACCGCGACGGCGAGATGGCCGGCTACGACCTCGAGCTCGCCCGCCAGGTGCGCGCCGCGATCGACACGCCGATGACCATGCTCGGCGGCGCCGGCAGCACCGAGCACATGCAGGGGCTGATCGATGCGGTCGGCACGGTCGGCGCGGCGGCCGGCAGCTTCTTCGTCTTCAAGGGCCCGTACCGGGCCGTGCTCATCAACTACGCGCGGCCGGCACGGCTGAAGCGCTGACCCCGAATCCATGAAGCAGATCCTCCAGGACATGAGCAGCGGCGAGACCATCGTCGTCAACGCGCCCGCCCCCGCCGTCAGCCGCGACCCCCTGCTCGTGCACACCACGGTGAGCCTGATCTCGGCCGGTACCGAGCGCATGCTGGTCGACTTCGGCCGCGCCTCGCTGATCGACAAGGCGCGCCAGCAGCCCGACAAGGTGCGCCAGGTGCTGGCCAAGGTGCAGACCGACGGCCTGGCCACCACGCTGGAGGCGGTGCGCTCCAAGCTCGCTCAGCCGCTGCCACTGGGCTACTGCAATGTCGGCATGGTCACCGAGGTGGGCAGCGGCGCCGAGGCGTTCGCGGTGGGTGACCGGGTGGTGTCCAACGGCCCGCACGCCGACGTGGTGAAGGTGCCGAAGAACCTCAGCGCACGCATCCCCGACGGCGTCAGCGACGACGCCGCCTCGTTCACGGTGGTGGCCAGCATCGGCCTGCAGGGCATCCGGCTTGCCGAGCCCACGCTGGGCGAGGCCTTCGTCGTCACCGGCGCGGGGCTGATCGGCCTGCTGACGGTGCAGCTGCTGCGGGCGCACGGCTGCCGCGTGCTGGCGATCGACTTCGACGACAGCAAACTCGCGCTGGCGCGCCAGTACGGTGCCGACACCTGCAACCCCGCCAAGGGCGAGGATCCGGTTGCCGCCGGCATGGCCTTCAGCCGCGGCCATGGCGTGGACGGCGTGATCATCACCGCGTCGACGGCTTCCTCCGAACCGGTGACGCAGGCGGCGCGCATGAGCCGCAAGCGCGGCCGCATCGTGCTGGTCGGCGTCACCGGCCTGGAGCTGAGCCGCGCCGACTTCTACGAGAAGGAGCTGAGCTTCCAGGTGTCGTGCTCCTACGGCCCGGGCCGCTACGACCCGGCCTACGAGGCGCAGGGCCGCGACTATCCGCTCGGCTTCGTGCGCTGGACGGAGCAGCGCAACTTCGAGGCGGTGCTCGACATGATGGCCAGCGGACGGCTCGACGTGAGCGCGCTGATCACGCATCGCTTCGCCTTCGAGGACGCGCCCAAGGCCTACCGGACGCTCACCGAAGACCGCAGCGGCATCGGCATCCTGCTGAACTACAGCGCCCCGGCCAGCGTGCGCAGCATCCGCAGTGTCAGCCTCGCCGACGCGCCGAAGTACCAGGGCAGCCAGCCCGTGCTGGGCCTGGTCGGCGCGGGCAATTACGCCTCGCGCATGCTGATCCCGGCCTTCAAGGCAGCGGGCGCGGCGTTCCACAGCATCGTCACGGCCGGTGGTACCAGCGGCGTGGTGCAGGGTGGCAAGGCCGGTTTCGTCGAGGCGACGACCGACGTCGACGCGATGATGGTCAACCCGAGCGTCAACACCGTGGTCATCGCCACGCGCCACGACACCCATGCCTCGCTGGTGACCAAGGCGCTGGCCGCCGGCCGCCACGTCTTCGTGGAGAAACCGCTGGCGATCCGGCTCGACGAGATCGACAGCGTGCGCCGGGCCTGGGAGGCTGCCCACCGCGACGCCGGTGCGTCCGGCGGGCCGCAGCTGATGGTCGGCTTCAACCGCCGCTTCTCGCCGCAGGTGCAGAAGATGAAGTCGCTGCTCGCCTCGGTGAGCGAACCCAAGTCCTTCATCCTGACGATGAATGCCGGGGCGATCCCGGCGAACCACTGGACGCAGGATCTCGACGCCGGTGGCGGCCGCATCGTCGGCGAGGCCTGCCACTTCATCGACCTGATGCGCTTCCTGGCCGGCAGTCCGATCGTCTCGGTGCAGGCGCGCTGCATGGGGGGCCTGCCGGCCGCCGCGGTGGCGGAAGACAAGGCCTCGATCACGCTGGGCTTCGAGGACGGCTCCTTCGGCACCATCCTGTACCTCGCCAACGGCGCGGCCAGCTTCCCGAAGGAGCGCATCGAGGTGTTCGCCGCCGGGCGCGTGCTGCAGCTCGACAACTTCCGCAAGCTGCGCGGCTACGGCTGGCCGGGCTTCACGAAGATGAACCTGTGGAAGCAGGACAAGGGCCAGGCCGGCTGCGCGGCCGCGTTCCTGAAGGCGATCGAGACCCGCACGAGCGCGATTCCGCCGCAGGAGATCTTCGAGGTGGCCCGCGTCACCATCGAGGCCGACCGGCTGCTGCGCGAACAGTGAGCGCGCTCGCCAAGGCCCGCACCTACTGGCGCCTCGGCCCGGCCAACCTGGCGCGGGCAGCGCTGTACCGTGCGCTGCTGCGCGCCGGCCACTACCGGCGCCGCATGCCGCTGGGCGAGCCGCTGCGCGGGCCGTTCTTCGTCTTCCCCGAGGACAGCGAGGCTCCGCACCGCCCGGCGATCACCGACGCGGCAGCCTGGACGGCGAAGGCGCAGAGGGTGCTCGGCGGCGAGCTGCCGGTGTTCTCCAACGGCTGGCGCGAGGCGGGTTTTCCGCCGCGCTGGCAGCGCAGCCTCATCACGCAGGTCGACGAGCCCTCGCGCGCGCTGCACTGGTCGATGCTGCCCGACTTCGCGCTGGCCGGCGGCGACGTGAAGGGCTACTGGGAGAGCTCGCGTTTCGACGGCCTGCTGATCCTCGTGCTCGGCTGGTTGTGCAGCGGCCGCATCGATCTGCGCGAGGGCATCGCCCGCTGGCTCGAGGACTGGTGCGCCGCGAACCCCGCCAACACCGGTCTGCAGTGGAAGTGCGGCCAGGAAACCGGCCTGCGCCTGATGCACACGCTGCTGGCGGCCGATCTGCTCGCGCGCTGGGGCGGCGTGAAGCCGGCGCCGGCACTGACCGACTTCGTCTGCCAGCATGCCGAGCGCATCGCACCGACCATGCTCTATGCGGTGGCGCAGGACAACAACCATGGCACCTCCGAAGCGGCGGCGCTCTACGTGGCCGGGCTGTTCCTCGCGCGCCACGGCGATACCGCAGCCGGCCGACGCTACGCCGCCCTGGGCCGCCGCTGGCTGGAAGAGCGCGTCGGCCGGCTGGTGATGCCCGATGGTTCGTTCTCGCAGCACTCGACCAACTACCACCGCCTGATGCTGGACACCTGCGCGCTGGCCGAGACGGCGCGCCGCGAGCACGGTGAACCCGCGTTCTCGGCGGCCGCCGTGGAGCGTCTTGCTGCCGCCACGCGCTGGCTGGCCGCATGGACCGATCCGCAATCGGGTGACGCGCCCAATCTCGGCGCCAACGACGGTGCACGGCTGTTCGTGCTGGATGGTTCGGCCTACCGTGACTTCCGGCCCAGCCTGCGCTGGGCGGCGCGCCTGTTTCTCGACACCGCACCCGATGCGGCCGACGACCGCCTCGCCTGGCTCGGCCTGGACCAGGGCGCGCCTGGCAAGACCGGCGTGCGCACGCGCGCCACGCAGTTGCTGGCCGATGGCGGCTACGCGAGGCTGGGCACCAGCGGCGCCTGGGCACTGCTGCGCCTGCCCCGCTTCCGCTTCCGGCCCAGCCATGCCGACGCGCTGCACCTCGATCTGTGGATCGACGGCACGAACCGCCTGCGCGACGGTGGCTCGTTCTCGTACAACGCCGAGGACCATTGGCTGCGCTACTTCGGCGGCACGGCCTCGCACAACACGGTGCAGTTCGACGGGCGCGACCAGATGCCGCGCCTGTCGCGCTTCCTGTTCGGCGACTGGCTGGAAGCCGAAGAACTCACGCTCGACGAGGCCGGCACGACGGTCAGCGCCGCCCACCGCGACAGCCAGGGCGCGCGCCATCGGCGCCGCGTCCGGCTCGAACCCGGGCGATGCGTGGTCGTCGACGAGGTGGCGGGCTTGCGCGACAAGGCCGTGCTGCGCTGGCGCATCGCCCCGGACCCGGGCGGCTGGCTCTGCGCCGACGGGGTCTGGAGCGGCGCACACCTTAGAATCGCGGTCCGCTCGTCGGCGCCGCTCGCCAGGTTCGAATGCGTCGAGGGCTGGGAATCGCGCCACTACGACGAGAAGACTCCTCTGCCCGTGCTGGAGGTGGAGACCGGCGCCGACGCAACCCTGACGACCGAGATCACCTGGCCCGCATGAAGGTCCTCTACTTCCATCAGCACTTCTCGACCCCCAAGGGGTCGACCGGCATCCGCTCCTACGAGATGGCGCGAGCCCTGGTGGCGCGCGGCCACCGGGTCACGATGGTGTGCGGCAGCTACGGCGCCGGCAAGACCGGCCTGACGACGGACTTCGCGGACGGCGTGCGGCGCGGACGCGTCGACGGCATCGACGTGGTCGAGTTCGAGTTGCGCTACTCCAACCGCGATGGATTCGTGAAGCGTGCCCTGACCTTCCTCAAGTTCGCCTGGCGCAGCACCTGGCTCGCGCTGACCGAACCGCACGACGTGATCTTCGCCACCAGCACGCCGCTGACGGCAGGCATTCCCGGCATCGCGGCGCGCTGGCTGCGCGGCAGCCGCTTCGTCTTCGAGGTGCGCGACCTCTGGCCGGAGTTGCCGCGCGAGATGGGCGTGATCCGCAACCCGCTGGTGCTGTGGGCGATGGGCGTGCTGGAGTGGCTCTCGTACCACTCGGCGCGCCGCCTGGTGGGCCTCTCACCCGGTATCGTCGCCGGCATCGCGCGGCGCGGCATTGCCGCCGAGCGCATCGCGCTGGTGCCCAACGGCTGCGACATGGAACTGTTCGCCGACGCCTCGCAGCCGTGGCGCCCCGAGGGCGTGGCGACCACCGACCTGATGGCGGTGTTCGCCGGCACGCACGGTATGGCCAACGGCCTCGACGCGGCGCTGAACGCCGCCGCAGAACTGCGCCGGCGCGGCCGCGGCGACATCAAGCTGGTGCTGATCGGCGACGGCCAGCTCAAGCCGGCGCTGATGGAGCGTGCGCAGCGCGAGCAGCTTCACAACGTGGTGTTCTGCGACCCGGTGAACAAGACGCGGCTGGCCGGCCTGATGGCCGCCACCGACGTCGGCCTGCAACTGCTGGCCAACGTGCCTGCCTTCTACTACGGCACCTCGCCGAACAAGTTCTTCGACTACATCGCCTCGGGCGTGCCGCCGCTGATCAACTATCCCGGCTGGCTGGCCGAGCTGGTGAACGAGCACCACTGTGGCTTCGCGGTGCCGCCGGACGACCCGGCGGCCTTCGCCGATGCGCTCGAGCGCGCCGCGGCCGACCGCGCCGAGCTGCCACGCATGGGCGAGAGAGCGCGCGCGCTGGCGCGGGCTCAGTTCGATCGCGCCGTGCTGGCCGCGCAGTGGGTGCGCTGGCTGGAAGGCGCGGCCGGCGCGGATGCGGCGGTGCCGGCATGATCGTCAAGCGGTTGATCGACATCGCGGTCGCCGGCACGGCGCTGCTGGTGCTCGCGCCGCTGCTGTTCGCCACCGCCGTGCTGGTGCGCCTCAAGCTCGGCAGCCCGGTGCTGTTCGCGCAGGTGCGGCCGGGCCTGCACGGCCAGCCCTTCCGCATGGTCAAGTTCCGCAGCATGACCGACGCGCGCGACGCCGCCGGCAATCTGCTGCCGGATGCGCAACGCCTGCCGCCTTTCGGCCGCTTCCTGCGCGCCAGCAGCCTCGACGAGCTGCCCGAGCTGTGGAACGTGCTGAAGGGCGACATGAGCCTGGTCGGCCCGCGGCCGCTGCTGATGGAGTACCTGCCGCTGTACACGCCCGAGCAGGCGCGGCGCCACGAGGTGCGGCCAGGCATCACCGGCTGGGCGCAGATCAACGGCCGCAACGCGATCGGCTGGGAGGAAAAGTTCCGCCTCGACGTCTGGTACGTCGACCATCGCAGCCTCCTGCTCGATCTGCGCATCGTCGCGCTGACGATCGCGCACGTGCTACGACCACGCGGCGTCAGCGCACCGAACAGCGTGACCGCCGAGAAGTTCACCGGGTCGCCGCGATGAGCGCAAGCAGCGAGCTGTGCATCCTCGGTGCCGGCGGGCACGGCGTCGTGGTGGCGGATGCCGCGCAGGCATCGGGTCGTTGGTCGGCCATCGCCTTCTTCGACGATCGCTGGCCCGACATCGCGGCCGTGGGCGACTGGCCGGTGCGGGGCACGCTCGCGGTGCTGCGCGAGCGCGCTGCGCGCGGCGCGACGGTGGTGGTGGCCATCGGCGACAACGCTCGCCGCCTCATGCTCGGCCGCGAGCTCGCCGCCGCCGGCGCGCGACTGGCGACGGTGATCCATCCGTTCAGCGCCGTCAGCGCCTCGGCCGTGCTCGGGCCCGGCACGGTGCTGCTGGCCGGCGCAGTGGTCAACCCGCGAGCGCGCATCGGTGAAGCCGCGATCGTCAATACGCGCGCCAGCGTCGACCACGATTGCGTGATCGGCGACGGCGTGCACCTGTGCCCCGGCACCACGCTGGCGGGCAACGTGACGGTGGGTGAGCGCGCCTGGGTCGGCATCGGCTCGAGCGTGATCCAGGGCGTGACGGTCGGCGCGGCGTCGACCGTCGGCGCCGGCGCCGCCGTGATCCGCGACGTGCGCGAAGCTACGACAGTGGCCGGCTGTCCGGCCAAGGAGATCCAGCGTGACAGCTGAATGGTTCGCCAAGGGGCCTTGGCCCTGTTTCGACGCCGACGAGATCGCCGCAGTCACCGCCGTGCTGCGCTCCGGCAAGGTCAACTACTGGACCGGCGAGGAATGCCGCGCCTTCGAGCGCGAGTACGCGCAGGCCACGCAGCGCCGCCATGCGGTGGCGCTGGCCAACGGCACGCTGGCGCTCGAGCTGGCGCTGATGGCCTTCGGCATCGGCGAGGGCGACGAGGTGATCACCGCGAGCCGCACCTATGTGGCCTCGGCGAGCTGCGCGGTGATGCGCGGCGCCGTGCCTGTCGTGGCCGACGTCGATGCGGACAGCCAATGCGTCACTGCCGAGACGCTGCGCGCCGCGCTGACGCAGCGCCGAGGCGATCCCGCCCACGGGCGCCACCCCGGTCTTCTGCGACGTCGACCCGGAGACGTTCCTCGTCACGCCCGAGGCCCTGCGCGCCGCGCTGACGCCGCGCACCAAGGCGATCGTCGCCGTGCACCTGGCCGGCTGGCCCTGCGCCATGGACGAGATCATGGCGCTGGCGGCCGAGCGCAACCTGATCGTGATCGAGGACTGCGCGCAGGCGCACGGCGCCACCTGGCGCGGCAAGCCGGTCGGCGCGTTCGGCCACGCGGCCGCGTTCTCGTTCTGCCAGGACAAGATCATCACCACCGGCGGCGAAGGCGGCATGCTGGTGCTCGACGACGAGGAAGCCTGGAAGCGCGCCTGGGCCTACAAGGACATCGGGCGCAGCTACGACGCCGTCTACCACCGCAAGCACGCGCCGGGCTTCCGCTGGCTCACCGAGAGCTTCGGCACCAACTGGCGCATGACCGAGATGCAGGCAGCGATCGGCCGGCTGCAGCTGGCCAAGCTGCCGCGCTGGAGCGAGCAGCGCCGCGCCAACGCGATGCTGCTGGCGCGTGGCTTCGCCGACATCGCCGCGCTGCGCGTGCCGCTGCCGCCGGCGCACGCCGGGCATGCGTTCTACAAGTTCTACGCCTTCGTGCGGCCGGCCGAGCTGGCCGCCGGCTGGAGCCGCGACCGCATCATGGCCGAGCTGAACGAGCGCGGCGTGCCCTGCACGGTCGGCTCGTGCAGCGAGATCTACCTGGAGAAGGCCTTCACCGACCGCGGCTGGGGCCCGGCGGCGCGCCTGCCCGTGGCGCGCGAACTGGGCGACACCAGCCTGATGTTCATGGTGCACCCGACGCTGCCGCGCGAGGCGCTGGAGGCCACCGTCGCGGCCATGCGCCAGGCGATGACGGCGGCGAGCCGCTGAAAGGCAGCGCGATGCCCACCACCATCCAGATCGGCCGCCGCCTCGCGGAACTGTCGCCGCGTGCCAAGCTGGCGCTGATGATCGGCGCCGACGCGCTGTGCCTGCCGCTGTGCGCCTTCCTGTCGGTGACGCTGCGCCTCGGTTCCTTCGAGGGCGCGCTGGAGCTGGGCCTGCCCATCCAGATCGGGCTCGGCCTGGCGACGCTGCCGGTGCTCGGCATCGCGGGGCTGTACCGCGCGGTGGTGCGCTACATCGACCTGCGCGTGCTGATCACGGCCGGCGCGGCGCTGGCCGCAGCCGTCGCGCTCGTCTACGCCACCTCCCACGCGCTGAACATCACCAGCGTGCCGCGCTCGTCGGTGCTGGTGTACTGGTTCATCGCGTTCGCCTACGTGGTGAGCTCGCGCTTCCTGGCGCGCTCGATGCTGCGCCGCAGCCTCAAGCCGACCGGCCGCGCGCGCGTGCGCACGGCGATCTACGGGGCCGGCGACGCCGGCGCGCAGCTGGCCTACAGCATGGCCTTCAGCACCGAATACCGGCCGGTGTGCTTCATCGACGATCGCAGCACGCTGCAGCGCAAGACGGTGGCCGGCCTGCGTGTCTACGCGCCCGACGATCTCGCGGAGGCCGTGTTCCGGCACGAGATCGACCAGATCGTCGTCGCCATCCCCTCGGCCAGTTCGGCGCAGAAGCGCCGCCTGATCGAACGCGTCGAGGGCGCCGGGTTGCCGGTGAAGATCCTGCCGGGCCTGGTGGAATTGGTCGACGGCAAGGCCGCCGTCTCCGACATCCGCGAGGTCGACGTGGCCGACCTGCTCGGCCGCGATCCGGTGCCGCCCGATCCGGCCCTGTTCGCGCGCAACATCGCCGGCAAGGTGGTGCTGGTGACGGGCGCCGGCGGTTCGATCGGCAGCGAGCTTTGCCGGCAGATCCTCTCGCAGCACCCGAGCACGCTGGTGCTGCTTGACCACTCCGAGTTCGCGCTCTACTCGATCGACCACGAGCTGCAGTCGGTGGCCCACGGCACGCGCATCGTGGCCTGCCTCGGCTCGGTGCTCGACGAGGCGCTGCTGCGCCACGCGATGTCCGCGCACGGCGTGCAGACGGTCTACCACGCCGCCGCCTACAAGCATGTGCCGATCGTCGAGCACAACATGCAGCAGGGCCTGCGCAACAACGTCTTCGGCACGCTGGCGGTGGCGCGCGCCGCTGCCGAGGCCGGTGCCGAGACCTGCGTGCTGATCTCCACCGACAAGGCGGTGCGCCCGACCAACGTGATGGGCGCCTCCAAGCGCATCGCCGAGCTGGTGATGCAGGCCGCGGCGCTGCGCGCCGGCACACGCACCGTGTTCTCGATGGTGCGCTTCGGCAATGTGCTCGGCTCCTCGGGCTCGGTGGTGCCCCTCTTCCGCCGCCAGATCCGCAACGGCGGGCCGATCACCATCACGCACCCGGACATCATCCGCTACTTCATGCTGATTCCCGAGGCGGCGCAGCTGGTCATCCAGGCCGGCGCGATGGCCCGCGGCGGCGAGGTGTTCGTGCTCGACATGGGCGAGCCGGTGCGCATCGCCGACCTGGCGCGCTCGATGGTGCGGCTCTCCGGCCTGACCGAGAAGACGGCGGAGCATCCGCGCGGAGACATCGAGATCAAGGCGGTCGGCCTGCGTCCGGGCGAGAAGCTCTTCGAGGAGCTGCTGATCGGCGACGACGTGCAGCCGAGCACCCATCCGCGCATCATGTCGGCGCGCGAGCGCCACGTCGAGGCGGCGCTGCTCGACAAGATGCTGCTCGCGCTGCGCCAGGCCTGCGACGCCGACGACGCCGAGGCCATGCTGCGCCAGCTGCGCAACCTGGTGCCGGAATACCGCCCCGCCGAGGAAGTGAACGCCGAGGTGGCGGCCTCGCTCAGATCACCTTCGCCCGCATCAGGTCGTTCGAGTTGAGCGCGCCCACCAGCGCGCCGTGCGCGTCCACCACCAGCACGCTGGTGATGCGGTGGCGCTCCATCAGGTCGGCGGCCTCGACCGCGAGCGCGTCGTCGCGCACGGTCTTCGGCCTGGCGTGAAGCACCTCGCGCGCGTTCAGCGTGCGCAGGTCGGCACCCTCTTCGATCAGGCGGCGCAGATCGCCGTCGGTGAAGATGCCGGCGATGCGGCCATCGGGCTCGACCACCGCGGTGGCGCCCAGGCCCTTGCGGGTCATCTCCCGCATCATCTCGACGAGGCCGGTGTCGGGTGCGACGCGCGGCACGTCATCACCACTGCGCATCACGTCGCGCACATGGGTCAGCAGCTTGCGGCCGAGCGAGCCGCCGGGGTGTGAGCGCGCGAAGTCTTCCTCGCGGAAGCCGCGTGCGTCGAGCAGGGCCACCGCGAGCGCGTCGCCGAGCGCCATCTGTGCGGTGGTGCTGGCGGTGGGCGCGAGGTTGAGCGGGCAGGCTTCCTGATCGACCGCGCTCGAGATCACGATGTCGGCATGCTGGGCCAGGGTGCTCTCGGCGCGGCCGGTCATCGCGATCAGCGTCACGCCGAGGCGCCTGATGGCCGGCATCACCGCCGCCAGCTCGTCGCTCTCGCCGGAGTTGGAGATCGCCAGCACGACATCTCCGGGCGTGACCATGCCGAGGTCACCATGGCTGGCTTCGGCCGGGTGCACGAACATCGCCGGCGTGCCGGTGGAGGCCAGCGTGGCGGCGATCTTGCGGCCGACATGGCCGCTCTTGCCCATGCCCATCACGACCACGCGGCCGCGGCTCTCGAGCGCGGCGGCCACGGCCTTCACGAAGTCGTCGCCCTGGCGCGCCTTCAGGCCCAGCAGCGCACGTGCTTCGATGTCGAAGGTCTCGGCGGCGAGGCGCAGCACGCGCTGCGAGTCGAAGGTGGCGGACGGAACCATGGCCGCGATTCTAGGTGGGCAGGGCCTCCGGCGCGTCGTGCAGTTCGAGCTTGCTGGGCACGCTCAGCACCGGCAACCCGGTCTGGCGCGCCAGTTCGATCACCTGGGCGCGGCGCTCGGCCGCCGCGCCGGGCATGGCCACGATCACGTGCGTGGCGCCCGCCAGCAGATGCGGCAGCACCACGTCGGCGATCGTGCCCTGCACGGTCACGCCGCCGATGCGCAGGCCCTGCTTGGCGGGGTCGTCGTCGAGCAGCGCCAGCACGGTCCAGCCGTCGCGGCGATGGATGGCGCCCACCAGCCGGCGCGCCGCCTCGCCGGCACCGAGCACGACGGCACGGCGTGCTTCGCCGTCAACACCGCTGGCCACCGAGCGTGCCTGCTCCCAGACCATGCGGTAGGCCATGCGCAGCAGGCTGAGCGTCAGGATGCAGAAGAACGGGTGCAGCAGAAGCACCGCACGCGCCACGCCGCTGAGCTGCGCCATCAGCACCACCACCGCGCTGATCGTGCCGGCGAGGATGCAGGCCAGCGCGATGCGCTTGAAGTCGTCGAAGCCGAAGAAGCGCCACGGCCCGCGCGGCACCCCGGTGACGGCGAGGAAGATCAGGTAGCACAGCGCCACGCCGGCCGCCACCGCATCGTCGTAGGGCGGGCGCCCCGGCTGCCAGCGTTCGAAACCGAGGCGGAACAGGTACATCAGCTGCCAGCCGGCCAGGATGACCAGCGCATCCACCACCATCGCGATGGCGCGGTTGCGCGGGTTCAGCGTCGACATCGCCTGGTCGAGCCAGAGCCAGAGTTTGCGGTCGTTCATGCCGAGGATCCTCGTGGGCGACGGAAGGGTGGGAACGAATACGGTGCGCAGCGTCAGGCCGAGCACGCGCAGATCGTTGGCGAGGCTGGGGCGGTCGACGTAGTGCAGCGCGTAGCGCAGCTTGGTGGGCAGGATGACGTCGATGTATTCGCGCTCCGGGTCGTCGGCTTGCGCGAGCAGCTCGTTCTCGTCGCGGTAGCGCACCGAGGCGAAGTCGGTGATGCCCGGGCGCACCGAGAGCAGGCGCTCGCGCCACTCGGCCGGGTAGTGGGCCACGTAGCGCGGCACCTCCGGCCGCGGGCCGACCAGGCTCATGGTGCCGCGCAGCACGTCGATCAGTTGCGCGAGTTCGTCGAGCTTGGTCCGACGCAGCAACGCGCCGATGCGCGTGATGCGGCGATCGCCCGCCACCGTGAGCGGCACGCCGCCGCTGGGCGGCGCCACCGTCATGGTGCGGAACTTGAAGATGCGGAACGGCCGGCCATGGCGTCCGACGCGCTCCTGGCGGAAGAACACCGGGCCGGGCGATTCGAGCTTGATCGCCACGGCGATCAGCGCGAACAGCGGCGCCAGCAGCAGCAGGCCGGCGGCTGCTGCCAGCACGTCGACCAGGCGCTTGAGCATCGCGTCAGGAAGTCAGCGCTGCACGTGCCGCGGCGGCCACGCGAGCCACGTCGGCCTCGGTCATGCGCGAGTACATCGGCAGACTCACCAGCCGCTCGTAGGCCCGCTGGCTGTGCGGGAACTGCCCGGCGCGCAGGCCATAACGGTCGCGCCAGTAGGGCTGCAGGTGCAGCGGGATGTAGTGCACGCTGCAGCCGATGCCGGCGGCGAACAGCTTCTCGATGAAGGCGTCACGACCGATGCGCGCCTGGTCGGCCAGGCGCACCACGTAGAGGTGCCAGGAGTGCGTGTCGCCGTCGCGCGGCCCGGGCGGCAGTTGCAGCGGCAGATCCGCCAGCGCCTCGTGATAGGCCATCGCCACCGCCTCGCGCCGCTGCTGAAACTCGCGCGCGCGCTTGAGCTGATGGATGCCCAGCGCCGCGGCGATGTCGGTCAGGTTGTACTTGAAGCCCGGCGCGACGATCTCGTAGTACCAGCTCGGCACCTTGGCGGTGAAGCGGTCAAAGGCGTCGCGGCTGATGCCGTGCAGGCGCATCACCTTGATGCGCTTGGCGAGTTCGTCGTCGCGCACCACCACCATGCCGCCTTCGCCGGTGGTGATGGTCTTGTTGGCGTAGAAGCTGAACACGGTGGCATCGCTGCCCAGCGTGCCGACGAGTCGCCCGCCGCTCGTGGTGGGCAGTGCGTGGGCGGCGTCCTCGACGATCTTCAGACCATGGCGGCGCGCCAGCGGAATGAGGCGCGCCATGTCGGCCGCCAAGCCGGCATAGTGCACCGGGATCACCGCCTTGGTGCGCGGCGTGATGGCGCGTTCGACGGCGTCGACATCGATGCACAAGGTAGCCGGGTCGATGTCGACCAGCACCACGTCGGCACCGAGGTAACGCACCACTTCCGCAGTGGCGGTGAAGGTGTGGGTGGTGGTGATGACCTCGTCGCCCGGACCGATGCCCAGCGCCTCCAGCGCCAGGTGCAGCCCCGCGGTGGCGGAGTTGACCGCCAGCGCGTGCAGCGCGGGCTCGCCCAGCCAGGCGGCGAAGTCCTCCTCGAAGCGGCGCGTCTTCGGGCCGGTGGTGATCCAGCCCGAACGCAGCGTGTCCACCACCTCGGCGATTTCGGCTTCGCCGATGTCGGGCAGGGCGAAGGGCAGGAAGGGTTGGGCGGTCATGTCGGCGGTTTGGAGACCCAGGCGAGCACGTGCGTGCGCAGCAGCGGAAGGGCGTTGAAGACAGCGTAGAGCGTTGGGTGCAGGCGCACGACGCGGCGTGCGATCGGCGGGGCCAGCGTGACGCGCCGGGCGGCAATGCGCCCCTGCGGAAAGAGTTCCTGCACGCGCCGCAGCGGCACGCCGCGAACGTCGCGGTTGGCTGGATTATCGACGCGGAAGTCGTACCAGAGCACGGCGCCGCCCGGCTTCAGCCAACGCCACGTGGCATCGGCCAGACGCTGCTGGAAGGCATCGTCGAGCAGCGAGCTGAAGACGGTGGAGACATAGACGATGTCCTGCGAGCCCTCGGGCAAGGCCAGCGCGCAGGCATCGCCGCCGTGGAGGGCAAGCGCGGACGGCAGCCGCTCGCGCGCCAGCGCGAGGCGCTCCGGCAGCAGTTCGACGCCCTGCAGATGCGCCGGCAGAAAGCCCAGCCGCAACAGCTCGAGCAGGTTGCCCCCTGCCCCGCAGCCCACCTCGACGACGCGCAGCGCAGCCGGGTCGGTGCAGCCGTGCTCGAGCAGCAGCGCACGCAGCGCGCGCTGGCGTTCCTGCAGCGTGGCCATCACGTCGGCGCGCAGCGGGCTGTAGCGGTCGTCCGCAGCGGCGCGGCGCGCATAGCGTCGTGCGAGGTCCGCGATCTCGTCGTGGCCGCTCATGTTTGCCCCTCGCCCGTCGGGTACGACGGTCGATCCCCCGTGGGGATGCTGGCCGGCTTGGGAACGGCCCTGCGCTCGGCCAGCCTCACGCGATCGCCTCCAGGAAGCGCTGCGCCAGCACCGGGTAGGTGTGGTGCGCCAGCACGAACTGGCGGCCGCGCTCGCCCATCGCACGCCGCGCGCCCGCGCTCAGCGCGCCGATCTGGCGCAGGCCCTGCACCACCGCCTGCGGCGACTCGGGCGCAACGGTCAGCCCACAGCCGGCTTCGGCGACGGGGTCGTTGCCGGCCTCCACCGAGTGCAGCACCGGCACGCCGGCCATCATGTAGTCCATCAGCTTGTTGGGTGCGATGCCGAAGCGGTAGAGCGGCTGGCGCTTCCAGCCGATGTAGGCGATGTCGGCCTCGCTCAGCAGCGTCGGGATCTGCGCCTTCGGAATGGGCGCGAACATGGCCACGTTCGCGAGCCCCTCGTCGGCCACGCGCGCCGCCAGGCGGGCCTTCTCATGGCCGTCGCCCACCAGCACGAAGGCGAAGGGCGCATCGGCGAGCCGCTTGGCGGCATCGAGCAGCACGTCCAGCGCATTCGGTTCGCCGTGCGAGCCGGCGTAGACCACCAGCAGCCGGCCGGCCGCACGCTGCGCCGCGAGCTGCGAGCGCAGCGGCTCGGCCAGCGGCGCCGACGCGCCCTGCCATTCCTCCGGCACGATGCCGTTGGGCACGATGTGCAGCTTGCGCAGGTCCAGCCCATGCGCGGCCAGGTGCGGCCCGACCTTGGGCAGCATGGAGACGACACGATCGGCATCGCGGCAGGCGTCGTTCTCGGCCTTCTGGCACAGCAGGATGAAGGGGTGCCGGCGCGACATGCCGGACAGCTCCACCGGCGAGGCCGGCCAGAGATCGTGGATCTCGTGCACCAGCCGGGCGCCGCAGCGCCGCGCGATGCGGCGCGCCACCCAGATGTCCATCGGGTAGGTGCTGGAGGCGATCACCGCGTCGGGCCGGAACTCGTCGGCCCAGCGCGGCGCCTCGCGCCACAGCGTGCGCAGGAAGTGCCAGATGTTGAGCACGCGGCCGACGCCGTTGCCGACATAGGCCGGCGTGGCGATCCAGTGGTAGGCGATGCCGGCTATCAGTTCGTCGCCCGGCCCGCCCGGCTGCACGCTGCGCACGTGCGAGAACGTGCCCGCCACGATCTGCACCCGGTGCCCGAGCCTGACCCACTCGCGCGCCAGGTAGTAGGGCCGGTACTCCATGCCGTGCTGCGGCGAGCCGGCGTAGTGGTTGATCAGCAGGATGTTCATGCCGCAGCCGCCTGCAGCGCCTCGAGCCGCGCCACGAAGCGGTCGACTGCAGGCGGGAACAGCGCATGTTCGGCGATCCAGCACCGATTGGCCTCGGCCAGCCGGTCGGCTTGCGGCCGCAGCGCGTCCAGCCGCGGCGCCAGCGCTTCGCCCTCGACGAGGATGAGCCCGTTCTCGCCGTTGCGCACGAGCTCGCGGTTGGCCGGCAGGTCGGACAGCAGCGGCACGCAACCGTGCGCCATGGCCTCCAGCACCGAGACGGACACCGAATCGCTCGCCGGCAGGCTGAAGTACCAACGCGCCGCGTCGTACCACTGTGCGAGGCCCTCGGAGGAGATGCGGCCGACGAATTGCACGCGCCCGGCCAGGTCCGCCGCGCCGGCGCGGGCTTCCAGCGCCGCGCGCAGCGAGCCGTCGTTGGCGACGACGAGGCGCGCCTGCGGCCACGCGTGCGCCACCTCTGCGAACGCCGACAGCACGCGCTCCGGACGGTAGATCGCCTCCAGCCCTCGGTTGGCAAAGAACAGCGCGTCGTCCTTGGGCCTCGCCCCCGCCGGCGGCAGCGATTCGAGGCCGAACGGGAACACCATCACCTCGCGCGCACCGAGTTCGCGCATGCGCTCGGCCATCACCTGCGAGTCACTGGTGGTGATCGCGCAGGCCCGCAGCACACGACGCGTGAGCGCCCGCGCGACGCGGCTACGCTGCGGCGCGACGAGGATGTCGCTGCCCCAGGCCGAACCGGCGATGCGGCCGGGCACACCCAGTACCCGCGTGGCCAGCCAGGCCAGCGTGCCGTGCGAGCTGAGGTAGTGCGCGTGGATCCAGTCGGCGCGCACCGTCCTCAGCCACGCGGCCAGCCGCGGCAGCGTCCGCAACACGGCGACGTTGCCACCCTCGGCGCGCGGCGTAGTGCCGAGGGCGAGCCTGCGTGCCGCCGGCAGCAGCGCCTCCAGGCCCGGCGTGAAGCCGCGCGACGAGGCCGCCCACAGTTCCACCCGCGGCGCCAGCGCGCGCGCCCACTTTTCCAGGTGCGGGCTCTCGCCGTCGCCGAGCAGCACCAGCCTCATCGTGCGTCGCGCCCGGCGGCCCAGGCGTCGTAGTGGCGGCGCAGTTCCGGGTGCGTCTCCAGCCAGCGCCCGTCGCCTTCGCGTGAATCGCCCACGACCACGGCCGGGTTGCCGGCGATCAGCGCGAACTCGGGGTAAGCGCCGCGCAGCACGCTGCCGGCGCGCACGATGCAGCCGCGTCCGAGCGTCGTGCCCGCCTCCAGCAGCGAATGCGGGCCGATGAAGCAGTAGGGCCCGATCTGCACCGGGCCGGCGATCCAGCCGGGCCGCTCGCCGGGCCAGCCGATGTAGGCGCGGCCGAGCAGACGCTGGGCGCGGTGCGAGCTGTGCGTGACGATGCTGACGTGGTGCGTGATCTGCACGCCCTCGGCTATCGTCACGCCACCGCTGGCCTCGATGAAGCAGAACGGGCCGATGTAGACGTGGTCGGCCAGCTGCAGCCGCGCCTCGTGCTCGATGCAGCTCGACGCTGCGATGCGCGTGTGCGGCAGCGCCTGCCCCTGCGATGCCTCGCCGAACACCATGCGGTGCAGCAGTGCCTGCACGAGGCGGCGGCGCCAGCGGTTGAGCAGGGCACGCAGCATCAGGCGCCCTCCACCGGCCAGCGCGCCAGGCTCAGAAAATACCAGCCGAAGTACAGCGCCATCGCCAGCGACACTGCCCAGCCGGCGCCGCGCAGGCCATCGAGCGCCAGGCCCGCTGCCAGCGCGATCACGAAGGCGGCCTGCCCGATCAGCGCCAGCTTCAGCGCCCAGGCCTGCGCGTTCCAGGCCAGCGTCACCACGCTCAGCGGCGAGGCGACGAAATGCATGCCGATATACAGCGAAAGCGCGCGACCCAGCTCGCCGGCGCTGCGCCACTGCGCGCCGAAGGCCCAGGCGAACGCAGCGGGCGCGGCCAGCCACAGCAGCAGCACCAGCGGCGCGGCGATCAGCGCCAGCAGCGCCATGGTGCGCACCACCAGGGCACGGCCGGCGCGCGTGCAGCCGACCTTGGCCAGTTGCGGATAGAGCGCCTGCGAGACGGCGCTGCCCACCAGGGTGGCCGGGGCCTTCAGGTAGCGCAGCGCGAGACCCCAGGCCCCCGCGCCCGCCGCGCCCTGGCTGGCCGCCACCAGCGCCACCGCCAGCGTGTCCTGCAAGGCGCCGAGGAAGGCATGCGGCGTATTCAGCAGCGGGAAGTCGCGGTGCGCCTGCGCCACGACACGGCGTTCGGCGGCCGTCGCCCGCGCCGGCCCGGGCCAGCCGAGCGCCGCCAGCGCCATGCCGGCCGCCAGCACGGGGCCGGCGATCAACCCATGCACACCGGCCGCGAGCAGCCCCGCCAAGCCCTGCAGCAGCGCAGCACCGCCATGCTGCAGCACGCGCGCCCAGGCCAGCGGCCGAAAGCGCTGCGCGCGCGTGGCGTTCAGCGTGGCCAGCGAGAGCAGCGCCAGTACGGCCACCGCCGGCCCCAGCCAGAGCGGCCAGGCAGCACCGGCCCACCACGCCCAGATGGCACCGGCCAGCGCGGTGGCGGCGGCAACCATGCCGATCAAGCGCAGGCACAGCGAGCGCAGGGCCGCCGCCTGCGCGTCGTCGGCCACCATGGGCAATGCGAATTCGTAGCGGGCGCAGGCCACCACGGTCAGGTTCGCGGCGACGGCGGCGAGCAGGTGGTACAGGCCGAAGGCCTCGGGTGTATAGAGGCGCGTGAGCCAGGGCCCGAGCAGCAGCGGCACCAGTTGCGCCGCAGCGCCGCCGGCCAGCAGCGTCAGGCTGGCGCGCAGCAGACCGGCCGAAGCAGATGCGGCGGGCACGGTTCAGCGGCCGGCAAGGCTGCGCAGTGCCGCCGCCACGCGTTCCTGATCGGCTGCGGACAGGTCGGCGCTCATCGGCAGGCTCATGACGCGCCCGGCCGCCCTCAGGCTCTCGGCGCAGCCGTCGCTGCGGCAGCGCGCGGCAAATGCCGGCTGCTGGTGCAGCGGCTTGGGGTAGTGCACCGCCGTCGGGATGCCTTGTTCCTGCAGGGCCGCCTGCACACGCGCCCGCTCGTCGACGAACACCGTGTACTGCGCCCAGACGCAGTCGCGATCCGGCCGCACCGTCAGCAGCTCGACGCCGCTGCCGGCGAGCAACTCGGCGTAGCGTGCGCCGATCTCGCGCCGGCGCTGCAGCTCCCACTCGAAGCGTTCGAGCTTGGCCAGCACCACCGCACATTGCAGCGTGTCCATGCGTCCGCCCACGCCGATGCGCGTGTGCGTATAGCGCGCGCTCTGGCCGTGCACGCGGATCTCGCGGCAGGCCTGCGCCAGCGCGTCGTCGCTGGTGAAGATCGCGCCGCCGTCGCCGT
>WBZT01000842.1_pt1 | contig 19292 bp, 19 predicted proteins | sample 5204241 | NCBI WGS metagenome assembly WBZT01 (sample SAMN12344358, study PRJNA552823) | activated sludge metagenome | biome: Activated sludge suspended growth; feature: Nitrification reactor; material: Wastewater; isolation source: activated sludge from nitrification reactor of wastewater...
CGAGGCAAAGTTGCCCGCGTCTCGCCCCGGCAGCCGTTTTTCCTAATCGTCAGCCCCGAACATCGCAACATGGGAGCGCCGCCCGCGAACTGGTGGCTTCAAGATTATTTCACCTGGCTGGGCAGGCCGTATTATCTGGCGCTTCAATCCGCTGCGAGTTCGTTTGGTTCAAATCCGCAGGCGCTCCAAGTCACGCAAGTGATGACCGACAAGCCGTTCAGACCGATCAAGGTTGGAAGAACCCAGCTTCGATTCTTCGTCAAACGCGGGATTGAGCGAACACCCACCCAACAACCTGAAGGAGCGGTCGCTCCACTTTTGATCAGCACACCCGAGGCAACAGCGTATGACTTGATTCGCTATGCGACCAGCATCGGCGGCATCGAGCGCGCGGCAGAAACCATCCGTCCGCTTCTGCCGCTCTTGCGCGCCCGCGAACTCAAGCGCGTGCTCGGTGCGGAAAACAAACCCGGCGTCGCGCAGCGATTGGGGTTTGTCATCGAAGCGTGTGGCAATAAGTCTATGGCGAAAGTTGTCCGCGACTGGCTGCCCGATGAATTGACACCCGTGACGCTCGCCCCGGCCAAAGGGAAACGCGACAGCCTCCCGCTCGTCAAACGCTGGCAGGTGCTCAACAATTCCAGTGAGTTGAAAGTATGACGCCGATCACCCGCCAGGATGTTCTGGCTCACCAAGCCGTTGTGCCGTGGGCGGCGCAGTATCAGGTGGAGCAAGACCTACTGCTGTGCCGCGCGATGGTCGCGCTGTTTGACGACAAGTTTCTGAGTTCCCAAATCGCCATGCGCGGCGGCACGCTCCTGCACAAGGTCCATCTCGCGCCACCCGCCCGTTACAGCGAGGACATTGATCTGGTTGTCGTTGGCACTCGCCCTCCAGACCATATCCGCCGTGCCATCCGTCGCGTCCTCACCGATGTCTTGGGAACTCCAAAAGCATCCGTTTGGGACACACTCGCATTGGCGATTCGCAACACCGTCAAGCCGTCGCGCGTATTGCGCATGACCTACTCGGCCCGCTCAATTATTGAGCCGAACCGAACACTCGAAATCGTCGTTGAAGCGAATGTGACCGAGCGAAAGCCGCATCGCGCAGTCGTCGAAATGCCGTTCAGTTTCCCGTTCCGCGACAAGGCCGTCCAAACCCACATCAAAGGCTTCGACATTCACGAAATGTTGGGCACGAAAATGCGGGCGATGTTTCAGCGGAAGCGCGGTCGCGACCTGTTTGACCTGTATTGGGCGCTGACCAAATCGCCAACGTCTGTTGACCCGGCGGCGATCATCGCATCGTTCGAGCATTACCTGAAACAGGAAGGCACGAAGGCGGGCCGGGCAGAGTTCATTGGAATCCTCGACAACCATCTCAAGGACCGCGGATTCTGTTCAGACATGCAGCCACTGCTTCGCACCGACATCGCCTACGACCCGCAAGCGGCTGGAAAATACGTCAAGACCCACTTACTGAATCTCCTGCCAGCGTGAGACGTTCACTCCTTGTCGGCTTGAGGTTGCTTGTCCGGCGCAGCGATCTCTGTCACCGCAATCTCAGTGACTACGGGTTGCCCGTCAGGAACGAGTGACCGCTGGTTACCGGCCAGTGCCGACAGGGAAGCAAGTTCCATGCGCTGCATAGCAGTTTCAATACGCCGCAAGGAGTCGCCGCGCAGGGTGACTTCGTGCGTCGCGAAAACTAAGCGCAGCGATTGCGCCTTGCCGTCGCTTTTAAGTTCGGCGAAGGCGAATTGGTCGAACGGCAGTAGCAGGCTTTGTTCAGCCGACACTTCGATTTTGACTGCGCGAGCGTTCGGGTCGTTCGCCCAACATTCGGGTGATTTTGTGCTCATGTGTTTGCGTGGGTTGATGGTGATGACGACGAGAAAGCTTGAGGCGGCAGAAATTGTCCGCCGCACGACGACCGAAGCGAAGCATGTAGCCGTGCAGGCGATCCCAAAGGCGAGCACCGCGCCGGTGTGCGACCTTGGGCGCGAGTTCCAACGCCAATGGCCTGTGCCCGGAGCGTGTCACGTTCTCGCGAAGTTGCTCCTTGTCCGGTGTGAAGATACGGATACCGCGTCGTCCGCGCGAAATCGTCACATACCATTGCTGGGCGTTCGTTGCCGCCTTGATGGTCGAATCGGAGAACAGGACGTAATCCACGGTCTTGCCTTGCGAACCGTATGAAGTAACGGCGTAGCCCGGAAGGAACTCGCGGAAGCTCGCATCAAGCACCCGGCCGTCGGTGAGTTCAATTGCCCCATCAGAACGAACCGCTTTCACCGCCACCAGTTCGCCATTGGTGACGCGACCACCGGAAGCCAGTTTGCGATTCGCTTTCAGGTGCAGGCGGTCACCAGAGGCAAGTGCCAGTTCGCGTGGCTGACAGACTGAAATGCGGTCGAGCATCTTGTTCGAGACGGTAACGAATCGTCCGCCGACCTCAACAAGCACGCCCGCTTTAACGATGCCCGCCAGCTTTCCCTTTGCGCCCGGTTCGGCTTCCCGGATCTTCTGATTGAAAATCACGACGGCATCTTCCGGGTAAAAACGCTCATCACGCTTCTGCGCGTTTGTCAGATCAAGCTTGTCCAGCACCTGAACCGTTGTGTCGTTTGGGCCAAGCAATCCCTTTGCCTTCAGCGCATCACGCACGCGCGAATTGACGTGATGAACTTCCGCCCAGGTCTGCGAAACAACGACCGCCGATGCGCTTTGCTCTGCGAGATGGAGATATTCCTCGGCGAGTTTGTCGGCTTGACTGCCTAGGCCACAAGCTACGACTGCGCCCATCTTGTCGAGCCGTTCAAACGATTCGCTCAACTTGCCAGCCGCCGCTGATTCGACAGCTTTCCGATACTGCCTGATCCGCGTGCGTTCATCGGAGTCCTTACCAAGCGCCGGGTCTTGCCGGCGAATCTTGTGGAGTTCGACGGGACGGACTCCGGAATGTCGCTCAATTGCGAGCAGAGCATCCGAAGCCTCGACCGCTCCATGCTGCCGCGTGTCGCCCGATAGTATCAGCCGGGCATTCCGTTCACGGACCAGCCGAACGAGTTCGAGCATCTGCCGTCCGCCAATTTGCCCCGCCTCGTCCACAACCACGACCGCGCCGACGACAAGCTCACGCTTGATCAGGAAGCTCGCGACCGTCGAGGGTGTCGGAAGCCCGGCCTTCTCCATATCCACGACTTGCTGACGTTGCGGGGCAAGGACGACGACTCGACGGCCCGAATGTTGAAGTTGCTCGGTGAGTTCCTGCAAGACGAAGCTTTTGCCCGTGCCTGCGCCACCTCTGAAAATGGACACGGCATTGGTCGAGGACAGCAAAGCATCGAGTGCCTGCCGCTGTTCGCCGTCGAGTTGTGGATTCACCGGACGTGGATTCGTGACCAACGGCCAGGAATCACCGACGCCTTCTTTCGCGGTTTGAACAATCTCCCATTCGCGCAGCAGCACATCACGCAACGTCACTTCGCCCGGACGCGACTCATCCCGAATGTAGCCGCGCTGCCGGGTGAAATCCGTCAGTTCAGAAACCGAGAAAGCCTCGCCTCGCGCCCGGCCCAGGGACTCCTGCCACAACTGGCATTCGAGCACGACGGAGTTTCGGTCGAATAGATGCTCCTCTGCCCATTGCACAGCATCGGCCAAGGACACCCGTTTGTCATCCGATGGACTTTGCGCGGACTGACTGCGGAGACGTCCGATCGCTTGTCGCTCCTCTCGCGTCAACTGCGATTCCCACAAGGTCAGCAACTCGTCCCGGCTCAAATCCCGCTGCTTGCGTGCCCGCTCTGCCGTCGCCAGCAGCCGCCGTGTGGCCATCACATCTCCGCCCACAAGTTCTGGTTTCTCGTCCAGCAACTTCGCCAGCGCCTTGTCAATCTCTGCCCGCCGTTTTGAGAACCGCTCACAGAGTTCGTCCGAAACTCCCTCGACCTGAAAATCTCCGCGCGCCCGGTTGCGAATCTGATAGCCGAAACTCCGCAATTCGCGGGCGAGTTCGTGGTAGTAGGCGTTCTCGGCAAACTTCCGGGCGCGCAACAGCTCGTAGTTTTGAAGAGCCTTCCAGCGATTCTCCACGGGATCGAAGGTCGCGTTGAAAACGATGCAGTGCGTGTGCAGGTGCGGATCAAGGGCGCGAGATGTGTCGTGGGTGAACAGCGCCGCCGTGAAGTTGCTCGTGAGCCGGTCGCTCTGTGCGCCGCTGGTCCGGATGCGAGTCGCGGCAAACGCCTCGAATTCCCGCAGCGCCAGCTTTACGGCCCGCGCATGGGCTTCGAGAATTCGCTCATCTTCGCCGACGAACGCTGCGAGGGACACCGACTTTGGCGGGGAGAACGTGAAGTCGTAGAATATCCGCCGATTGGCCGCGTTCTCGCCGTCCTCAGTCCGCGTGGTATTCAACCGTTGCGTGAGCGTTTCACCCGTAGCCGGATGTTGATTCTCGCAAAGCCGCAGAAAGTCATCCGCGCGGACTTTGCCGGACAGTCCGAGACGTTCCGCGCCCAATCCAGCCCATTCGCCGGCGACGCGTTGGCCCTCCTGGTAGTAATCGCCGACGCAGAGGTGTTCCTCGAAGTATTCACGGGCATTTTTGAGGTTGTATTGCGTCTTTGCCGTGACCACGAGCGGACACTATCAAAATGGGCGGGCCGCTGTGTGTATCACAGACATCTTCTCATTTGGTCGAAGGAGACGATTCATGCCGGCGGTTCTCGACCGCACTTGTCAAATCCACCCGCATTGGAAAGACTTGGATTCATTATGTTCGGTGTGCTTAAAGGCTGGTTCGGAGAAAAGCTGACCACATTCGGCATGTGGTTGCGTTTGGATGAAAACATCTACCGGCGCATTGACGACATCATCCTTCCGTCAAAGAACGGCACGACCCAGCTTGATCATGTTTTGGTTTCGACTTTTGGCATGTTTGTCATTGAGACCAAAAACATGCAGGGATGGATTTTTGGCGATGAGAAGGACAGCACCTGGTGTCAGAGCATCTACGGGCACAAGAATCGGTTTCAAAACCCGCTTCGCCAGAATTACCGTCACATCGAGTGTCTCGCTGAGTTCTTGAAATTGGAGCGAGTGTTCTTTCACTCGGTCGTGTTCTTTATCGGAGAATGTGAATTCAAGACACCGCTGCCGCGCAATGTGCTGTGCTCCGGTTTGGGCAGCTACATCACGAGCTTCAATACCGTGCTGCTCACCCATGAGCGGGTGTCGGAGATTGAGCGCAAACTCAGGGAAGTGAAGGCTACGAGTGGCCTGACCAAGTCGGATCATCTGGCGTCTTTGAACCAACGGCACGCATCCACGGACGTGTGCCCCAAATGCGGCGGTCGAATGGTTGCCCGCATGGCCAAGAACAGCGGCAAACGGTTTTTGGGTTGCACCAACTTTCCAAAATGCCGCCACACCATCTGGCCAAAGGGAGAAACATGATTCAGCACAATCCCACCGATTCCAACCATTCAGGAAGCGGGATATAGCCACCGGAACTGCGCCAGATTCAATCTCCGAGGATTTGTTCCATTTTCGCCCCCTTCTCCGGCGGGAACTTCTGCACCCTTGCCGAGACCCCACCCGGGACGTGACACGGACTGTGCGCGCATCCTGTGTAGCTGATACACCATCGCGCAGACGGCTTGTGCTCAACTACCACCATGAGCACGACCGCGATTCTGAGACCGGGCAACCAACTCTGGGGCTTCTACCACACCGACCGTGAGTATGCCCGCTTGATGGGCGATCCACTTCGCACGGTTGTCGAAGCCCCGTCCAAACTCGCCGCCGAGCAAACCGCCACGCGACTCGGCTTCAGTGAACCTTGGGCGCATCCCGTGACTCCCGAGGAAGCACAACGTGTCGGAATGCTGCCGGCCCGCCACAAGAACCGCCGCCAGCAATCCAACCGCACGCGCTCACACGGCATCCACATTTGATTATGCAAACACCCACATCCGCAGACATTCGAACCGCCATCCAGGTGTTGAAACGGTTCGGCGAACACATCAATCACAACGCCGCCAATGTCATCATTGACCTGCCGGAAACCCGGCTCGGCGATCACGTTGCCGCACGCGCCAAGGTGGTGAGCATCGAACAAGTCACCCGAATTCAGACCGTGGCAGCGCAGTTGGAGAAGTGGCGCGACGATCTGCTGCAACAGAGGAGGCAGTGTGTTTCTCATCATGTTTAATACAAGGCACGCGTTACCCCTTCGTGCCGAAGGTTTCCAGGTCCGCGAGGCAGTCGCGGTGAATACGGCAAACAGTCACGCGATATGAATCGCTCACGACCACAAACGCGGCAATTCCGCGAACACGAACAGGCCAAAAACAGGTCGCAGACGCGAGTAAGCCATGTCCGCGAACAGCCCGCGAACACGACCAGTCCGCGCGCAAAGGCACGACAGCAAACGGTCCGCATCCGCGACCTAGCAACAACTTCAACTGGCCGCGACCGGGAATCGGCAGCGGACACAAACTGTCCGCAGACAGTCCGCAGCCTCGCACTGTCCACGACCGCAATCTCGCCGCTGACCAACATTGGCCGTGAACCTCGACTGGCAGAGTGCTTTCCGACCCGTCGCATCGTCGTGTCCATTTTCCCGCTCGTCAGGTTCCAGGTTCGCATCCGAATCATTCCAGCCTATGACCTCATTTGACCCAGCCACAGTCCGCAAGGCGGTCGAAGAGTTCACGCCGCGCCGTCCGCAGAAATTCCAGGATTTGCTCCCGGCAAAGGAAGTCATCACGGAGTTGCGACATAAGCGTGCTTCGTATCGTTCCATCGCCGATCTCCTGACGCAGCATTGCCTGCCGACGAGCAAGACAGCCATCGCGCAATTCTGCCATCAGGTGCTTGGCGAAAACGTCCGGCCACGCAAACGGCCAGGGCGGAAGCGTCCGCTCATTTCCGCGCCTACGAATGGTGAAGGGACAACCCTTGAATCGGCGCCGGCCAGCGAAGTCGGCGCACCGGCCGAATCGTCCGCGAATCCGGACGGCGGCGAAGCTCTGCAAACCCGAAGTCGCGGACCGCGCATTGCTCAAGTTCGGATACTCAAACCTCAAAGCACATGAAACGTCTCGACCTCATCCTCAACGGCAAAGGCGGTGTCGGCAAAAGCTTCTTCGCCGTCAACTTCGTCCAGTTCCTCAAGGACAAGGGCATCGCTCACGTCGCAATTGATTCCGACAATGAAAACTCGACGTTGAAACGGTTTCATCCTGACACCCGGTTTCTGGATTTGGACAACCGCCGGGAACTCGATGGCATCTTCGCCGCGCTGGAGAACGCCAGCCTCGTTGTCATGGATTGCCGCGCCGCGTCCACTGACCTGTTTATTGACTACTTCGCCGAGATCGACCTGCCCGCCGTCCTGTCCGCGATGGGCGCGATGCTCACGCTCATCATGCCGGTGAATCACGAATCAGACAGCGTTGATCAGGTGCAACGCTTGGCCGACCAATTCGGCAAGAAGTGCAACTATGTCGTGGTGCGCAACGCGGCGCATAGCGACAGCTTCGCGCTATTCGAGTCCTCTGAAGTGCGCGCCCAACTCAAGGACAAGCTTGGCGGGCGGGAAATCAGCATGAGCCGGTTGCAGGATTGGCTCGTTGAAGCCCTTAACGCCGAGAACTTGGCCATCACTGCTGCGACGAAGCATCAGGCGTTCAACCTTCTTGACCGGCAGCGTCTCCAAACATGGCAGCGGAAGCTTTACGCGGAAATCGAATCCGTTGCCGGGCTGATGTTGCCCACCAAGTGATCCCATGCCGACCAACGAGCAGCCCAACTTCGACGAAGAGTTCGACACGGCCGTCGCCGAGTGGCGCGATAAACATCGGCTGCGAGAAGACGACGCAGTGATGCTCCTCGTCGAGTTGTTCCGAATCCATCAGCGGCATTGGGATGAAATCCGTCGCCGGGAGATGCCCTCTTTCGAGCAGTTCCGAGCGGACATCGCCAAGCTCGCGGAGACGACGCGGACATTTCAAGGACAGTCTGCAACCCTGCTGGAAGTGGTGAGGAAGCTACCCTCGACGCATCTTGCAGCACGGATCACGCGCACCGCCGCGTTCTTCGCTGCGCTTGCGAGTTTGCTGGCCGGATACCTGATTGGGAGAGCGTGGCCGTGAAGCTCGATTTCATGCCGTTCAGCCCGATTGCATTTCCGCCAGACTTGGAATTGCTTTTGCGGAATCCCCGAGACTTGCTCATCGCGGGCGGGATTCTGATGGCACTGCTTGCCGTGTGGCTTCTGTTCGGGCCACGGAAAGGAAGCATTGCCGCGCGCCTGGGCGGGCTGACGTGGAAGCGGAATCAGTTCTGTCGCGGCTGGCTCATCACTGGCGACACCGGTTCGGGCAAGACGAGTTCCGGCATCAACCAACTTGCCCACCAAGTTTTCAAACATGAGCCGACATGGGGCGGACTGTGCATAGACGAGAAAGGCGTCTATTGGGAAACACTCACTGCAATGGCCAGGCACTACAGGCGCGAGCACGACCTGATTCATTTACAAATCCGCGCCGACGACACGGACACGCAATGGACGCCGCCAAACCGTTACAACTTGACCGGAAACCGCAGCATTCCGTTCACGACTTACGCCAAGTTCGTCGTGGATACGGCGACAAGCCTCGGCCAGGGCGGTGACAAGGGGTTCTTCAAGAGCCAAGCACAAACCCACATCGCCCATGCGCTGGAAATGCTGTTCGAGTTGAACCGACCGGTGACCCTGCGAGGCGCATTCGAGCTTCTTTCTGACCGCGAGATGCTGGAGGAAGAAATGGAAAACCTGGAATCCCTGCTGGAAACGCCTCGCCGCGAAGCCGTTTACGCCCACTTCGCCAACCGCTTCCTCACCCAACCCGACGAGCAGCTTGGCGGCGTCCGCGAAACCATCGCCAACTACCTGCAATACTTCCTCACGCCCGAAGTGGCGGAGGTGTTCTGCGCGGAGGAAAGCACGTTCGACTACGCCGCGATTGACCAAGGCAAGATCATCCTGACGACGATGCCGCAGAAGTTCCAGACTGAGCGCCGCTACGTGAACACGTTCCTGAAGCTGCTCTATTACAACCACGCTCTGCGCCGCTTCGACAAATCCAAGGCCGATCGCGCGAAAGACAATCTCCTGATTCTCTGGGCCGACGAAGCGCAACGATTCATGACAGCGAGCGAGGACGGCACAAGCGACTACAACTGCGTGGACGTGATCCGCGAGGCAGGTGCGACCGTCGTTGCTGCCGCCCAAAGCACGACCTCGCTTGTGCCGCCCTTGGGGAATGACAAGGCCAAGGTGCTGACACTGAATCTTCGCAACCGGATGATCTTCCGCGCTGCCGACGAAGCCGATGCCGTCCAAGCCGCCGATTTTCTGGGCAAGAAGCGCGTCGTGAAGCGTTCCTGGGGATTCAGCGCCGGCAAGCGTAACGTGAACTACTCCGAAACCGAGGAACACAAAATCAAGCCGCACAAGCTCCGCAATCTCCGCGACCACGAGTGCGTGCTCGTCCACTGCGAGCGCGGCTTCCGGCGCGTAACCTTGCCACCGCTTGAACCGGATGGGGTTGTCGCCAAATGGTTCAGTGCTTGGCGAAGATTCTTTTGAGCTTTCTCAGCTAGGTTGCAGAGTAGCCGACCAGTGTTTTCCGAAGTGTGCTTTCAATGTCCTTTGCAAGTTCCGTCGGCGCAACTGCCTTCGCATGGTCTCCCCAACTCAAAATCCAACGTGAAATTTCAACGGTGCTTGTCAGCGTCAGCTTGAGTTCGATCTCCTCGTTGGGAAACTGGATGATCTCCTGCGAATGATGCCATGTGCGCTCCTTGACCAAGCGGGCCGCAAACGCGTCGAACCAGATTCGGACTTCAACCGACTTGTCGCCTGTGAACACACCAAAGCCGCCTTTCAAAAACTTGTCTGCGGAAAAGCCCTTCGGACGTTTGAAGCTTGAATTCAGCACTCGCAGGCACTGCATCCGTCCCAGCACAAATCGCCGCTCCTCGTTTCGCATGACATCATGTCCGAGGACATACCATTGATAATTTACGCAGGTCAGGTGATACGGGCGCAGCCGCCGCTTTTCAAACCCCTTAGCGCCCAATTTGCAGTAATCGAATGTCACTTCGCGACTTTCCCGAACGGCAGTGCTCAAATCTTTGAATATCGCAATATCGACCGGATGGGTTTCGATGTTGCGAAACGAAATTGCCGCATCCAAATCCCCCCAGGCTACCGAAAGGTCACCCTTCAGTCCTTCCATCAGTTTCTCGCAGGCGAGCCTCAGTGGCTGTTCGAAGGGCGTTCCGCGATACTGAGCCATAGCCCTTTGAGCCACGAACAAGGCCACGAGTTCACCTTCTGAGATCTGCAGCAAGGGAAAGTCAGCCACCTTTTCCGTGAGGTAATACCCGTGCTGCTGGAAATCGAATTTTATCGGAATGCCCTCACGGTCCACCATGAACGTGATGTCCCGTTGAATCGTCCGAGTATTTCTTTCAAGCTCCCTCGCGAGAACGCTTCTACTGGGGTAGTCGCCCCGCTGAATCCGCCTGATAATCGCGTGCATCCGCTCCACCTGGGGGCGGGTTGCAACAGCCTGAACTGTTTTTGACTTTTTTTTCACAGGGACAGCGGATGTCTCAGTGACCAGCGTATGCTTCCACCGAATGATGCAAAAGCGCTTTCTTTTGCCAACGGCTCAGAAGCGCAAAAAGCAAACGAAAGACATTATGAAAATCAATCAGCATGTAGTGAAGCGAACAGGCGGTTGGGCGGTGGTCGGCGAAGGCAACAGTCGCGATACCTCAGTTCATCAGCGGCAGAGCCAAGCCATCGAACGCGCGCGTGAAATCGCTCAAAACCAACGGAGTGAAGTCGTGATCCATGGGAGAGATGGAAAAATCCGCGACAAAAACAGCTACGGCAACGACCCGTATCCGCCAAGAGGCTGAACCCTATGCGTTTCGACAAGCAGACATTGACCCGAATCTATCGTCGCACGAGTGGCTACTGCCACTTGTGCCATGCGAAGCTCTCACTCAAGAACTACGGCCAAGCTGGAAAAAGAGGCGCGTGGCAGGTCGAACATTCTGTGCCCCGGTCCAAGGGCGGCACGGATCATCTCAATAACCTGTTCGCCGCCTGCGTGAGCTGCAACTGTGACAAGAGCAACAAGACGACCCGTACCGCTCGTGGCTGGAATGGAAAAACGTGTGCTCCCTTGAACCGCGAGAAACGAAAACAAGCCAAGTTTGAGAATGGATTTGCAGGAGCTATTGCTGGCGGTATTGCGGGAGGAGCGATAAAGCTGACCTGCCGTGGGTCATCTATGACCAGAACCACAAGCACCAGAGATTTATCGAAACCATAACCATAGGAGGTAACCATGAGTGACAAAACACACCGCATCATCGAAGCAGTCGCCGCATCCGTTGACATCCCGGAGACGGCCTATGACAAGGCCGAAGCCCGATACAAAGACCTGGCGGCTTGGTTCGGACGCCCCGAGGCGGTGTGTTACCAATACGACCCACACATTTATCCCCAAGGTTCATTCCGCCTCGGCACGGTTGTCGCGGGGGAAGAGTATGACTTGGACTTTGGCTGTCGGTTGCGGAAGGGAATCAGTAAATCATCGCACACGCAGAAACAACTCAAGGGGTTTGTCGGCGCTGACATGGAGGCGTATCGTCAGGCGCGCCGCATCGAAAGCGCACTAAAGGAGAAGCACCGCTGCTGGCGGCTGCAGTATCAGGAGGACAGTGGCTTCAAATTCCACATGGATGGCGTGCCTTCAATTCCAATGGATGATCCACAGCGTCAGTTGATTTCCGAGGCGATGGTCAAATTTGGTTCTGCGGAGGTTCTTGCTCAAAACGTGACGAAACACGCAGGCTCAATCACCGACAACCGCCTCCCGAACTTCGAACAGGTCAGCCCGGATTGGCGAATCAGCAATTCAGAAGGTTATGCGCTCTGGTTCGAATCGCAGATGAAGCTGGCCATGCCGCTGCTGGAAAAGCGAGCCTTTGAAGCCAAGGCTGCAAAGGTGGACGACCTGCCAGCGCGCAAATGGAAGTCCCCGCTGCAGAAATGCGTTCAAGCATTGAAGTGCCACCGCGACGTCATGTTCGCCGATAATCCTGATGCGAAGCCAATTTCCATAATCATCACGACGCTGTCGGCGAACGCTTATCGAGGAGAGCAGGATGTTGGCAGCGCCATGCAGAACATACTCGCCACGATGGGGGATTTTGTGAATCAGCAGAAGCCACGCGTCCCTAATCCGGTCAACCCGTCCGAGGATTTCGCCGACAAGTGGTATGACCCCAAGTATGCCCACCTGCACCTTGAGCAGAACTTTTATTGGTGGCTACAACAGGCGCAGGAGGACTTTGCGAAGATTGGTCAATCCCGAGATGCCGACTTCATCGCTGAACAGGTCCGGGAGAAGTTCGCGTCCACGATTGATGCCAGCAGCCTCCGGGACAAGCTCGGCCTCGGCGCGGCAACCATCATCACAACTCCAAAGAGCCACAACATTGAAGCCCCAGCCAAGCCGTGGATGCGCGGGTAACCAATGGGAGTAGTCGAAACACCTGGATTACGCGAGTTCCTGCGCAGCTATCCCAAGATGGCAATCAGGCCGTCATTGGGCGGGGACTTGCGCCTGAAGGGGAGTTTCGAGTTTGTCGCACATCATGCAAAGGAAGGAAACATCCATGATTCGTTTGCATTGGAGATAATCGTTCCAAGCGGCTTTCCAAAAGAACTGCCGTGTGTGACCGAGACGGGAGGTCGCATACCCCGCACCGGAGAATATCACGTCAACCCGACAGACAATACGCTGTGCTTGGGTTCTCCGCTTTCCCTGCTGCTGAAACTCTCGAAAAATCCAACGCTCGAAGGATTCGCCGAGAATTGTCTCGTTCCCTATCTGTTTGCGATTTCGCGCAAGCTAAATACTGGAGGGCCGCTGCCCTTTGGCGAACTGGCTCACGGTCGAAAGGGCATTCGGGACGATTACGCGGCTCTTTTTGGCCTCAGAATGCCACAAAACGTAGGTCGTGTACTCGCACTCTTGGGAATGAAGAAGCGACGCGCAAACAAGCTTCCGTGCCCGTGCGGGTGTCAGAAGCGATTGGGGAAATGCAGATTCAATTTTCGCTTGCGGATATTTCGGGCGCTCGCTGGTCGGGGCTGGTTCAGAAAAGAATATCAATCCTTCGATTAACGCTCGCAATAGGGCGAATGCCCTGACAGTCAATACTTGCCTGTCCAGTGCATCCAGATCATCACCATCGCTGCCGTGTCCAATTTGCAGTAGTTTAGCAGAAGTTGCTTGTAGTTGTTCCGATACGGCGAATCCGATTTGTGGAGGCCATACATCATTTCCTGATAAGTGCGAATTGCTCCCGTGCCCTCTCGAACGGCTTCGCCTTCATCTTCGATGGCATCATCGCCGAACGGCAGAGGATCGAGCGCTTCGTAAGGTTCGAGCAGGTGTCCGTCTTTTTCTCGGACATACTGTGAGAACCACGGATGGCTTCGGACTTTCTCATTCTGAAACCAGACCGCCGGAAGCACATACTTGATGGAAAGACTGCCGGCCATGCGCGGATGAAAATAATGCTCCTTGGCAAGTTCGTAGAGGTCAACAAGCGGGCCATGGTCGGACGTAATGCTGTCCAGCCAAGTCGCCAAATCGTGATCACTCTGGCCGTATTGCACCAGTTGCCGGCGCACATCTTTCAGGGCCGTTTTCTCGAAGTGCGACCAGACGAACACCGTTCCGCTTCCGCTGATGACCTGTTTGAGCGAGCGGGCAAATTCAAAGTTCGGATATGACTCCTCGATGTTGATCCATTCATTATGGACAACCTCCGCGCCCGGTATCGGGATGGTGTGGCAACTCCATTGAAAAGCAACTTGCTCATAGGGGTGCATACCGGCGTGGTAGGGCACTGCCGTTCGGCACGCCTCGAAATCCACGAAGTGTAGCGGATACTTGCAAGTGCCAAGAATGTGCGGAAGTTGTGGGCTGATAAACTCCGCGTTCTTTAATGTTCCCTGCAACTGAATAGATTGTCGCTCGCCCACCTTCCCCCTCAAATCGCCAGCGTCAATATCGCGAACACTGCACCGCCCCTGAGCGATCATGTCCGCGGCAACCTGACCTTTTTGCCCGAGCACATCCACGCGGTAGAAATCCAAAAGGTGCGGCGATACGTTGGCGAGTTTACCCCAACATTCCTGAAATCCCGATTTCACGCCGTCATCCATGCGATATTCGCACTTCTTGCATTTCACCCCCAGCACGGGAGGGATTCGAACTGGAGCTTCCCCGGTCAACGAAGCGGAGAATGTGGCCGCAGACTCCCTTACGATCGGCAACAGTTCCTCAACCTCGTCACTCACGTCAACGACGGTGACGAACGGGTTCTTTCTCAATGCCTCGACACTGCCTGTGAACACAACCTCTGGTCGGCTGAATACTTTCTTCCCCTCCTGCTTCTTTCTGGGCACAACCCGGAATCTATCGAAACGTGTTTCAGCGTCGCACGTCTTGCTCTTGTCCACGAGGCACAGGAACGGAGTGACCTGAGCTTTCGGATACAAACTGCGCACGATGTGGGTTTGAAAGGCCACGTCTTCCAAGTAGGGCTGCCACTTTGAAGAAATGTCCCCGCGTTTGCCTCGAAACGGACCGAAGCCGTCCGCTTCTTGAGAATTGAATCCCTTGGCTTTGACCTCGATCAGTCGAAACTGGTTTCCATGCTTTTCGAGAATGTCAACGCGTGCCAGTAGCTGCCCGAACAAGAAGGTCGCTTCAAAAAGCGTCGTGGAATCCTGTTTCAGGGCCTCTTGGGTAAGCGCCACGGCGTCCTCGCCAGAATCAAAGCCAATTTCCTTTCCATCAGGAAACAACAATTTCGCGATGGTTTCCACCATGTAGCCGCCGTCCGCCAGAAACTCCAAGTAGGGGTCGTCATCGAGGTTGGAAGGATAACGCAGCTTCCGGTAATACAGCTTCGTGCCGCATGTGCGAGCAACCTTGAAGTCAGATTTCGACAGGTGCATGGCTTGATTCCCAACAATGTGAACTTTGTCGAATTGTCCGATATCGGACAAGACCAGAAAGTTCGCCGTGACCAACGCGCGGTTTGCTGCGCTCCACGGGCTGTCGTCGCCCCGCCCCCCTCTCGGCGACGCCCGCTCCACTCCGCAAATCGCGCGCTCGTCACGAGCGGCATCAGCAGAGGACCGCAAGAGCGGCACGCTTCCGTCTGGCAGTTGTCTTCGCTGCGGCTTCGGGGCTTCACTCACTCCGTTTCGCCCACTACGCCACTCGCTCAAGCCGCCACCGCCAGACCGAAGCGATTCTTGTCTTTCGCATCGGGCGAAGCAAAATGTTGCCAGTGCAACCGAGCAAGCTTGAAACTCTCGATGACCTCCTCGCGCAGGCGGAGCACTACGCCAATTATTCCATGCGCAACATGGGGCGCATGCCGCCCACGCTGTTCCTGATTGGGGCAGGCGGTCCGTTGATGCTTATGCCGGAATCTCTCGCCGACGATGGCGCAAAGGATGACTTCGCGACCAATGCCCGCCTCATGTGCATTGCGCACGCAGCGACATCCGTTGTAATGGCACTCGAAGCATGGGCCAAGTTCGCCACGCCCGGCGAAAAGTTTGATGAAACCGAAGCGCCGTCCGAAGCTCTGGATCGGCGCGAAATGATCGTGCTCATGGGCGAGTCTCACAGCGGTCAGAAACAGAAGTTCCTGCCCATCATCCGCAGCGGCAACGGCAAGTTCTTCGGCTTTGGCGAATCCGAAGCACCCACAATGGACGAAATGAAGGGCCGCTTCGCGCAATTGCTCCCGACGAAAGTTCCCGACGCCGCCATGCGTGATCTCGCTTTGACTATGCTGAAAGTCAAAGGCGTTGGCAGTGCCACACCCGGCGCGATCCCGCGCCTCCATCGAAATCGCCGCTAGTTTCCGGTTCTCAAACGACTCGCCACCCGGTTCTACCAGTTCGGGGCGACATACACCGCTTTTCTCTGGTTCAATTGGACAGCTCCCGTTAACCTTCGGCCGTCCTCGGATTAGGCGAATTCGGTTAATCGGAGCACAGAACATGAAAGAACGCTGGTTGTCGGTAGCGGAGATTGCCGCGCACTTGGGCGTCAATCCTGACACGATCTACAAGTGGATAGCGCGAAAGCAGTTGCCGGCACACAAGGTTGGGCGGCTGTGGAAATTCACGGCGAGCGAAGTGGATGCTTGGGTTCGGGCCGGTAAAGCAGCGGGAGACGACCACAATGATTAGGCCAATTGCACCAGGCAGCCTCCGCCGCCATCACGCGAACAGGCAGGAAGAAGGCATCCTGCGAAAAGTTGGTCCTTCACCCGCCCTGGTTCGCCGTGACGGATATGAAGGAATAATCAGCACGCTTAAACTCACATGAACGTATTCAACTTCCGCAATCGAATCATCGAGGACTACAGCGGCTACGTTTCGAGCTTCATCTCCATCGCCCAGCCCCGCCTGCGTGAGTTCGTCGACCGCTGCTTTAGGTCCGGTTCCCTTTGGCCCGATCCCCTGATTCAACTGAACCCTACCTTCAAGCCGGGCAAGACCGTGGCCGAACTGGTGCAGGAAGGTGTGCTTGCGTCCGGCTGCACCCAGGTTTTCCGCCGTGAGAAAACAGCGGCGGTCGGCAGCGGAGAAGACCTGCTTTTTCACCAGCATCAGGAAGACGCGATTCGGAAAGCGACGGAAGGGCGGAATTACGTGCTAACGACCGGCACAGGTTCCGGCAAGAGCCTTTCCTATATCGTCCCGATTGTGGATCACGTGCTACGTGCTGGTTCGGGGCGCGGGATTCAGGCAATCATCATCTACCCCATGAATGCCCTGGCCAACAGCCAGTATGGGGAACTGGAAAAGTTTCTGAAGTTGGGATTTGCCGGCGGCAGAGGTCCGGTCACCTTCGAGCGCTACACCGGACAGGAAGACGAAGAAACGCGCACGCGGATCATCGCCACGCCTCCTGACATCCTGCTGACGAATTACGTCATGCTGGAACTGATTCTTACCCGGCCCCGCGAAAAGAAGCTCATCGCCTCCGCGAAAGGTTTGAAATTCCTGGTGCTCGATGAACTTCACACCTACCGCGGTCGCCAAGGCGCGGATGTGGCACTGCTGCTACGCCGCGTGCGAGAATTGCTCAATGCGGATGCGATGCAATGTGTCGGCACTTCCGCAACTTTGGCGGGCCGTGGTTCGTGGGAGGAGCAGTGCGCGGATGTTGCCAAGCTGGCCACTCGCCTGTTCGGCGATACCGTCGAAGCCTCCGACATTATTGGTGAAACTTTGGAACGCGCCACTGCTCCCATTGATGAGACCAGCGCCGCCGATGTCGCTGCCCTAAGTGCGGTGCTCGCGCCAAACGCCAGGCATCTGCCGGAGACCTTTGAGCAACTCGCGGCTGATCCGGTTGCCCGCTGGGTCGAAGGAACTTTTGGCATCGTCCCGTGTGTTGGCCGGCTCGTTCGTTCGCCCTCCATCCCATTGACCGGAAAAAATGGTGCTGCCGAGCGTCTCGCCAAGCTCACCGGCGCTTCCCCCGAACGCTGCAAGGACGTGGTTGCAGAAACACTGCTAGCCGGAGCCACCCGCATTCGCCACCCGCGAACGGGATTTCCTGTCTTCGCATTCCGTCTCCATCAATTCATCAGCCGTGGCGACACACTTTACGCAACAGTCGAATCGCCAGAACAACGCTACCTGACCATTCACGGCCAGATTTATTCGCCCGAGGACCGCAACAAAGTCCTGCTGCCGCTTTGCTTCTGCCGCGAGTGCGGGCAGGAGTATTACTCGGTGTATCTCGCGAAGGACCCGCAGACGGGCGAGCAGAGGTTCCTCAGCCGTGAGGCCCACGAACGCACCGAAGTCGTCGGCCAGCAGCAGGGCCTGCTTTATGTCAATCCGCAGAAACCGTGGCCGCGCGATACGGAAATGGAAGCGCAGCTTGCCTGGCTGCCCACGGACTGGGTCGAAGAGCGTAACGGCAAACGGCAGGTCATCGCATCCCGGCGCGAACGCATGCCACGACACTACATGGTGAAATCGGATGGCTCAATCGGGGCGGACGGCTTGGATGCCGCGTTCATCCCGGTGCCTTTCATGTTTTGCCTGGGCTGCGGTGTGTCGCACACGGCACGTCAACGTTCCGACTTCTCCAAACTCGGCACACTCGGCTCGGAGGGCCGGAGCACCGCGACCACCATCCTGACCACTTCGGCCGTGGCTGGCCTTCAACGCGAGGAGACGATCAAGCCCGAAGCGCGCAAGCTGCTCAGTTTCACCGACAATCGGCAGGATGCCTCACTGCAATCCGGGCACCTCAACGATTTCATTGAGGTCGGACTTCTCCGGGGCGCGATCTACAAAGCTGCCGTGGCCGCTGGTGCCGACGGCCTCCGGGACGACACGATCAGCCAGAAAGTCACGGCGGCTCTCGGCCTGCGATTCGAGGATTACGCGAAAGACCCGACCATCAAATACGGCCGGGATAAGGTGGAAAACGCCCTCCGCGACGTTGTGGGTTACCGGGTCTATCGCGACCTGCGACGTGGTTGGCGCGTCAACGCCCCGAACCTGGAGCAATGCGGCCTCATCGAAATTGACTACGCTGAACTCGATGCCGTTTCCGGCGATACCGCTTTGTGGACCGCCCTGCATCCGTTGCTTGGCAATGCGAGCGCCGAGACGCGCAAGGTCATTTGCCGAACCCTCCTCGATTTCATCCGGCGCGATCTCTGCACCGAGGTGGACTACCTCGACCGCGACACTCAGGATCGCATCAAGCGCAACAGCTTTAATGAGCTTCGCGATCCTTGGGCGTTCGACCCAGTCGAGAAGCTTGACCAGCGGAAAGTGGCGTTTCCATGCTCGAAGTTGGAGGACACTTCGGAACTTGAGGCTTCTTATATTTCCGCTCTCGGCGGGTTCGGCTTGTTTCTACGTTCCACGAATACTTTTCCCGGCCAGCCCAAGCCCGACGTGGCCACTACGAAGGACCTCATCTGTGCGCTGTTCGAGGGACTGCGGCAGGCGAACATCGTCCGCGAGTGCGTGCCGAAAGGCGAACGTGCACCAGTGCCCGGTTATCGTATCAACTCCGGTGCCCTCATCTGGCGCGCGGGCGATGGCACCAAGGCTTACCACGACCGCATCCGCAT
>WBZT01001204.1_pt1 | contig 19289 bp, 10 predicted proteins | sample 5204241 | NCBI WGS metagenome assembly WBZT01 (sample SAMN12344358, study PRJNA552823) | activated sludge metagenome | biome: Activated sludge suspended growth; feature: Nitrification reactor; material: Wastewater; isolation source: activated sludge from nitrification reactor of wastewater...
AGCCCACGCCCGGCACGCTCTCGAGCTCGATGCGAGCGCCCATGGCCACGACCAGCCGTTGCGCGATCGCCAGGCCAAGGCCGGTGCCGCCGCGCGACGGGCCATCGGGAGGGCGGACCTGCATGAAGGGATCGAACAGCCGCTCGTGTGCCGACTCGTCGATGCCGATGCCGGTGTCGCGGATCTCGAAGCGCAGGCACTGGGGGTGCCGCGGCGCGGCGCCGACGCGCACGTCGATGCGGCCGCGATCGGTGTACTTCACCGCGTTGCCGACCAGGTTGAGCAGCACCTGGCGCAGCCGCACCGGATCGCCGAGCACGGGGCGCATCGCGGCCTCGTCGCACTGGCAGTCCAGGCGCAGGCCCTTGTTCACCGCCAGCGCCACGTGCAAGGCCGTGGCTTCGGAGGCGAGTTCGCCGGTGCGCAGCGGCAGCCGCTGCAACTCGGCGCCCACGACCTCGAGCCGCGAGTAGTCGAGCACGTCGTCGATGATGGACCGCAACGCCATGCCGGAGCGGCGCGCGACCTCTATCAGGCGCCGCTGCTCGGCGGGCAGGTGCTCGACGTCGGCCAGTTCGAGGCTGCCGAGCAGGCCGGCCAGGGGCGTGCGCAATTCGTGGCTGACGCCGGCCATGATCTGCTGCTTGGCGCGCGCCGCGGCCAGGGCTTCGTCGCGCGCCACGGCGAGTTCGCGCGTGCGCGCCTGCACGCGCTGTTCGAGCGTGGCGTTGAGATCGGCCAGGCGCCGGCTGGCCGCCGCGTTGTCGGCAGCGGCGGCTTCGCTGGCGCTCATCATCGTCACCAGGCCGTCCGACAGGCGCAGCAGCTCGGCGCTCGCGTCGGGGTGGTCGTTCGTCAGGCGTGGGGCGAGCTCGGCGACGCGATGCTGCCCGGAGGCGAAGTCGTCCACCGCCGAGGCCAGCCGGTCGATGCGCGCGACGTGGCGCCGCACCCAGCCGCCGACGGCCAGCCAGACCAGCAGCGACGCGCCTGCCGCGCCGGCTGCGGCCAGCGCCGCCAGTTCCGTCGGCGGCAGCACGTCCGGCGCCACGCGCGTCGCCCGAAGCTGCGGCGCGCCGCGTTCGCCGCCCCAGTCGGCGACGGCCTGCACGAGGTGGAGTCCCTGCGCGGCCGACGCCGGCGGCACGCCGGACTCGGCCACCTGGCCGCGCGCGGGCCACAGCAGCGCAAGGTGCGCGTCGGGGAAGGTGATGCTCGCGAGCAGCGCGTCGTCCAGCGCCGCCCAGGCGAGCAATTGGCCGTCGTGCCGGGCGCCCAGGCGCAGTGGCAGGTGCAGCACGCGGTAGACGCGTGCGTCGGCGCCGGAAATGATCCACGAGCTCGCGCCGGTGCCGGTGCCGGCCGGCAGCTCGCCGGCAACGCCCGGTGCGGCATGGCTGGCCAGCGTGCGGCCGGCGCCGTCGAGCACGCGCACCTGCGCGAAGCCGCCGTCGCCGCCCGGGCCGGCGACGAAGGCGGCGCTGCGCGCCGTCGCCGCGCGTTCGTCGCCGCCGTCGAGGATGCCGATGAACTCGAGCTGCGCGCGCAGCTGGCGCGCATGCTGCATCCAGTCCTCGTCCAGGCGCTGCGTTTCGCGGTCGAGGTAGACGCGGGCCGCACCGGCCCAGTCCTCGTCGAGCCGGCGATGCTGCCATTGGGAGATGGCTGCCACCGCCAGCGCCACAACCAGCAGTGCAGCCAGCGCGGCGACGGCCAGCCGGAGCGCGAGCAGCCGACGCAGCGGCAGTGCAGCGGGTGCGATCGCGGTGGCGGGACGCAACGACGACATCGTGGTGCGGGCGGCCGCGCCGGTGCCGCCGATGCGGGCGGAGCAGTGGGCGCATTGTCATACAGGAGCGTGTGGCGCGCAGGGCGCGCGATACTCGCGCCCTGCCCTGAGGAGCCTGCAACCTTGGCATCACCGCCCACCGATCCGATGGCTGCCGTGATCGCCGCGGCGCCGGGCGCGACCGCGGCGCCGGTCGCCGGCCCATTGCGTGGGCGCCGCCGCGCAGCCCCCAAGGGCCGCGGCGTCGATGCGGTCGCGCTGGCCGAGGTGCGTGCGCTGGTGCCGCCGCCGTTCCTTCGGCGCGACCTGCTGATCGAGGCGCTGCACCGCATCCAGGACGCGCGCGGCCAGCTCGCGGCGCCGCACCTGGTGGCGCTGGCCTCGCTGCTGGCGCTGTCGGTGGTCGAGGTGTTCGAGGTCGCGAGCTTCTATCACCACTTCGACGTCGTGAAGGAGGACGCGGCGGGTCGCATGGCCGCGCCGCCCGCGCTCACCGTGCGCGTGTGCGACAGCCTCGCCTGCGAGCTGGCCGGCGCGCGCGATCTGCTGGCGCGGCTGCCGGCGCTGCTCGGGCGCGAGGTGCGCGTGCAGGGGGTGTCGTGCGTCGGCCGCTGCGAGGCGGCGCCGGTGGCGCTGGTGCACCAGCACCCGGTCGCGCCGGCGACGCCCGAACGCGTGCTGGCGGCGGTGGAAGGCGGCGTGCGCACCGAGACCGTGCACGGCCATGTCGACTACGCGGCCTATCGCGCTGCCGGCGGCTACGCGCTGCTGGCCGAGTGCCTGGCCGGCGCGCGCCGCGTCGACGACGTGCTCGATGCGGTCGAGCAGGCCGGCCTGCGCGGCCTGGGCGGCGCGGGCTTCGCGTCCGGGCGCAAGTGGCGCGCGGTGCGCGCGCAGCCGGCGCCGCGCTACCTCGCGGTCAATCTCGACGAGGGCGAGCCGGGCACCTTCAAGGATCGCCACTACCTCGAGCGCGACCCGCACCGCTTCGTCGAGGGCGCGCTCGTCGCCGCCTGGGCGGTGGGCATCGAGGCGATCTGGATCTACCTGCGCGACGAGTACCACGGCTGCCGCACGATGCTCGCCGCCGAGCTGGCGGCGCTCACCGCCGACCCGCCGGTGGCCAGCCTGCCGCGCATCGAGCTGCGCCGCGGCGCCGGTGCCTACATCTGCGGCGAGGAGTCGGCGCTGATCGAGTCGATCGAGGGCAAGCGCGGCTGGCCGCGCCTGCGCCCGCCGTTCGTGGCCGAACGGGGCCTGTTCGGCCGGCCGACCCTCGTGCACAACTTCGAGACGCTGCACTGGGTGCGCGAGATCGTCGTGCGCGGGCTCGACTGGTTCGCGGCGCAGGGGCGGCGCGGGCGCCGCGGCCTGCGCAGCTTCTCGGTCAGCGGGCGCGTGCGCGAGCCCGGCGTCAAGCTGGCGCCGGCCGGCATCACGCTGCGCGAGCTCGTCGACGAACACTGCGCCGGCATGCTGGCGGGCCACGAGCTGTATGCCTACCTGCCCGGCGGCGCCAGCGGCGGCATCCTGCCGGCGCGGCTGGCCGATCTGCCGCTGGACTTCGACACGCTGCAGCCGTACGGCTGCTTCATCGGCAGCGCAGGTGTGATCGTGCTGTCGCAGCACGACCGCGCGCTCGACGCCGCGCGCAACGCGATGCGCTTTTTCGCGCACGAGAGCTGCGGCCAGTGCACGCCGTGCCGGCTCGGCACCGACAAGGCGAGCACGATGATGGCCGCAGAACGCTGGGATCGCGGCCTGCTCGGCGAGCTGTCGCAGGTGATGCGCGACGCCTCGATCTGCGGCCTCGGGCAGTCGGCGCCGAATGCGATGGACTGCGTGCTGCGCTACTTCGCGCACGAGCTGGCGCCATGACGCGCGCCGCGGGCCTGCAGCGGTGCCGCGTGCCGCGCGCGACCAAGAAGGGAGGTCGATGAACGCGCTGACGCGGGATGCGCGCGCGCGGCGCATGCGCGACGACGACGCGCGCATCGAGTTCACGCTCGACGGCCGCGCCGTCGCCGCGCTGCGCGACGAGACGATCCTGGAGGCGGCGCGCCGCGTCGGCGTCGAGATCCCGCACCTGTGCTGGAGCCCGGACCTCGATGCGGTGGGCAACTGCCGCGCCTGCGTCGTCGAGATCGACGGCGAACGCACGCTGGCCGCCGCCTGCTGCCGCCGGCCGACGCCGGGCATGCAGGTGAGCGCGAGCGGCGAGCGCGCGCGGCGTGCGCAGAAGCTCGTGCTCGAGCTGCTGCTGGGCGACATGCCCGCCGCGCGCCACGCCCGCGGCAACGAGCTCGACGACTGGGCGGCCCGCCTCGGCGTCGGGCAGCCGCGGTTCCCGGCGCGCCGCCAGCCGCCGCCCGATGCGTCGCACCCGGCGATCGCGGTCCATCTCGACGCCTGCATCCAGTGCACGCGCTGCCTGCGTGCCTGCCGCGACGAGCAGGGCAACGACGTCATCGGCATCGCCGGGCGCGGTGCCGGCGAGCGCATCGTCTTCGACGTCGACGACCCGATGGGCGCGTCGAGCTGCGTCGGCTGCGGCGAATGCGTGCAGGCCTGCCCCACGGGCGCGCTCGCCCCCGCGCACGACGTGGCGCTGGCGGTGCCCGATCGTTCGGTCGCTACGGTGTGCCCCTTCTGCGGCGTCGGCTGCCAGGTCACGTACCACGTGCAGGGCGATCGCATCCTGCACGTCGAGGGCCGCGACGGCCCGGCCAACCGCGGCCGCCTGTGCGTCAAGGGCCGCTACGGCCACGACTACGTGCGTCACGCCGAACGGCTCACGGTGCCGCTCGTGCGCCGCGCCGACGCACCCAAGCGCGGCGACGGCCCCACCGACCCGGCCAGCACGCGCGGCTGGTTCCGCGAGGCGAGCTGGGACGAGGCGCTGGCCGTGGCCGGCGGGCGGCTGCGCGCGCTGCGCGACGCGCACGGCGCGCGCGCGCTCGCCGGCTTCGGCTCGGCCAAGGGCAGCAACGAGGAGGCGTACCTGTTCCAGAAGCTCGTGCGGCTGGGCTTCGGCAGCAACCACGTCGACCACTGCACGCGGCTGTGCCACGCCAGCAGCGTGGCCGCGCTGCTCGAGGGCATCGGCTCGGGCGCCGTGAGCAATCCGGTGCTGGACGTGCAGCACGCCGACGTGGTGATCGTCATCGGCTCCAACCCGACCGTGAACCACCCGGTGGCCGCGACCTGGATCAAGAACGCCGTGCGCGGCGGCACCAGGCTCGTCGTCATGGACCCGCGCCGCGGCGAACTCGCGCGCCACGCGCAGCACGTGCTGCAGTTCACCCCGGGCGCCGACGTCGCGCTGCTCAACTCGATGCTGCACGTGATCGTCGAGGAGGGCCTGGCGGACGCGGCCTTCGTCGCCGAGCGCACCAGCGGCTGGGAGGCGCTGGCGGCCAACGTGCGCGGCTACTCGCCCGAGGCGATGGCGCCGCTCACCGGCATCGACGCGGCCACCGTGCGCGCGGTGGCGCGGCTGTACGCGACGAGCCGCGCCAGCATGATCTTCTGGGGCATGGGCGTGAGCCAGCACGTGCACGGCACCGACAACGCGCGCTGCCTGATCGCGCTCGCGCTCGCCAGCGGCCAGATCGGCCGCCCCGGCACCGGGCTGCACCCGCTGCGCGGCCAGAACAACGTGCAGGGCGCCAGCGACGCCGGGCTGATCCCGATGATGTACCCCGACTACCAGCGCGTGGACGACGCGGCGGCGCGCGAGCGCTGCGCCGCCGCCTGGGGGGTGCCCGCGGCACGCCTCGACCCCGAACCGGGCCTCACCGTGGTCGAGGTGATGAACGCCATCCGCGCGGGTCGGGTGCGCGGCCTGTACGTCATGGGCGAGAACCCGGCGATGAGCGACCCGGACACGCACCACACGCGCGCCGCGCTCGCCGCGCTCGACACGCTGGTGGTGCAGGACCTGTTCCTCACCGAGACCGCGGCGTACGCCGACGTCGTGCTGCCCGCCAGCGCCCACGCCGAGAAGACCGGCAGCTACACCAACACCGACCGGCTGGTGCAGATCGGCCGGCGCGCACTGCCGCTGCCGGGCGCGGCGCGGCAGGACCTGTGGTGCCTCACCGAACTGGCGCGCTGGTTCGACCTCGACTGGTCGCATTACGGCGCCGGCCCCGACGACTGCGACCAGGCTGCGGCACGCGTCTTCGACGAGATGCGCCGCCTGATGCCGAGCATTGGCGGCATCACCTGGGCGCGGCTCGAACGCGACGGTGCAGCCGTCTACCCGTGCGCGCACGAGGGCGACGACGGCGCGCCGGTGGTCTTCACCGAGCGCTTTCCCACCGCGAGCGGACGCGCCCGCTTCGTGCCGGCGGATCGGGTGCCCGCCGACGAGCGGCCCGATGCCGAGTACCCGCTGGTGCTGATCACGGGGCGCCAGCTCGAGCACTGGCACACCGGCGCGATGACGCGGCGCTCGGCGGCGCTCGACGCCATCGAGCCCGATCCGGTGGTGCTCGTGCATCCGCTCGAGCTGGGCGCCATCGGCGCGGCGCCGGGCGACGTGGTCACGTTGCATTCGCGACGCGGCACCGTGAGCCTGTACGCGCGTGCCGACGAAGGCACGCCGCGCGGCGCCGTCTTCGTCGCCTTCTGCTGGGCGGAGGCGGCGATCAACAAGCTCACCAACCCGGCGCTCGACCCGGTGGCCAAGATCCCCGAGGTCAAGTACTGCGCCGTGCGCCTCGTCGCCGGCGGCAGCGTGGCGGCACGGCCGCTGGCCGCCACCGCGTCGGCGATGTGACGGGTGTGCGCGCCGGCGGCGTTGCCGACGCCATCAGCGCCGCCCACGCTTTGGACGCGGCCGGCGCGACCCAGGCAACCGACGCAGCCGACGCGCGCGCCGCGACGCCGCTACCTGGCGATCTCGGCCTTGAACGCGTAGCGGTCGTGACACTCGACGCACTTGCCCAGCACCTCGCCGAGTTGGGTCAGCGTGTGTTTGGGATCGCGCAGGCTCTCGGCGTCGAGCGCGATGGTGTCGAACCCGCGGTGCACGCCGAAGGCGAGCGTCTTGAATTCGAGCGGCAGCTTGGCGACGATGGCCGCCGGCGCGTCGTGCGCGGCCCCCATCCCCATCTTGCGCGCGGCAGCGGCCACGGCCGTCATGTCATCGGTCGCCAGGGCGGCCGTCGCCTGCTGCACGCCGGCGACGAAGCCGCGCATCTCGCGCAGCACGAAGTCGCGCTCGCCCGGCGCCAGCAGCACGACGGTGCGTCCGTCGGCGCCCTGCTCGACCGAGCCGACGACGACGAACTTGAAGGCCATCGCCGCGATGACGAGCAGCAGGACGACGATGATCACGAGGGGGGTGCGGCTGGGTGTGCGCTCGTTCATACGGGCTCCTCGATGGCGGATCGGCAGTGTGCAGGCAGTGCGCGCACTGTAACGACGCGCCGCGGACGCGACGCTATCCTCCGCGCTGCGTCCTTGTCGTCGATGCCGATGTCCGATCCCCTGTCTCATCCCGTCATCGCGGTGCTGCTGTCGCGCCGCTCGCTCGGCGTCAGGCACCTGGTCGAGCCCGGCCCCGACGAAGCCGAGCTGACGGCGATGGCAGCGGTTGCGCTGCGCGCGCCAGATCATGCCGAACTGGTGCCGTTTCGCTTTCGCGTCGTGCGCGGCGCCGCACGCGAGCGCCTGGCGGCACTGTTCGAGCGGGCAGGGCGCGACGCGGGCAAGGACGAGGCGGTGGCACGTGTGGACGGCGATCGCGCGCGGCGCGCACCGGTCACGGTGGCCGTGGTGGCGCGCATCGACCTGGGCCATCCGCTGGTGCCGGCGCACGAGCAGTGGATCGCGCTCGGCGCGGCACTGGCCCACTTCCTCGACGCCGCGCACGCGCTGGGCTACGCCGGCAAGATGCTGAGCGGTGCCAAGGTGCGGCACCCGGCGCTGCAGGCCGCGTTCTGCGGCCCCGGCGAGACGCTGGTCGGCTGGGTCGCGCTGGGCAGCGCCGATGCGGCGCACAAGTCCGCCGCTGCCGCGGGAGCGCGGCGCGCCAAGGCGCAGCCGGCCGACATCCTCCTGCCGTGGCCATGACCGCGCCCTCGCGGTTCGTGTGTCTGCAGTGCCGCTGCGCGTGGGCCGAAGGCGCAGCCGCCACCCACGACGCCGCCCGGCATGCGGCCGAGGTGTCAATGCGCGACGGCGCGCCGGCGTGCTGAGGCCCGCAGGCGAGCAGGGCAGCTCGAGAGCTTGACGGCGAGCGGCGGGCGCGGCCCGGCGCGTGGCGCCTTTCGGTCCCCGGCACTGCAGGTGAGCGCCGCTGCGGCCTGACGCGCTGCAGCTTCGAGTGCCTGTGCGCCGGCGCAGGAAGAGGCAAGTCGGAGCAAGAAGAGGTCAAGAAGGAGGCAGGGCCGCGGGCAGGGCAGGCCGGCGACAGCGCTGGACAGGGCGTATTCGTATTATCACGAATGCGAATCGTTCCTGTTCATGTCGACAATCGCCGCTCCGCACCCACTGCGGCACCGAGTCGCGACGGGTGTGCTCACCGGACGGACCAGGGAGGGGACGACCGGCGACACCCCTTCCCACCCGTCCGCTTCCCAGTCCCAAGCCACTCCTTCGACCATGCGCATTCCGACCCCGCCCCGCCTCGCCAGAACGGTCGCCCGACCGTTCGCCCGACCGTTCGCGCGACCGTTCGCCGAACCAATCGCGGAACCAGTCGCGGAACCGCTGCCCCGGGCCGCCACCGCCGCGGCCAGTCCGAGGACGAATCTCCCGGCCGTGCTCGCCGCCGCACTGCTCGTGCTGGGCGCACCGGCCCACGATGCCCGCGCCGCGCACCCGCTGGTGAGCGACGACACCGGCACCCAGGGCGCCGGCCACTGGCAGTTCGAGGCCAACACCGATCACACCCGCGTGCGCGATGACGGCGTCACCGTCCGGGTGCGCGAATACAACGTCACCCTCACGCGCGGCATGACGGAAACGCTGGACGTCGCCGTCAACGCCCCCTGGCTGCAAACGAGCGCCAGTGGCGCGTCCACCGAGCGCGGCGCCGGCGACGCCACCGTGCTCGCCAAATGGCGCTACTTCGACGACGGCAACGGCTGGACGCTGGGCCTGCGCCCGGAATTCACCCTGCCCACCGGCAGCGAACGCAAGGGCCTGGGTAACGGCCGCGCCACCGCGTCGCTCACGCTGCTCTCACACGTCGAGCGCGGCGCCTGGACCTGGCTGGTCAACGCCGGCGCCACCTACAACGACAACAAGGCCGGTGAGCGCAAGCAACTCTGGGCCGCGTCCACCGCCGTCCTCTATGCGTTGGGCGCATCGTGGACGCTGGCCGCCGACATCGGCGTCGCTCGCGCCGCCGAGCCGGGCGCCGCCAACGAAAAGTATGGCCTCGTCGGGCTGATCTACCACCACGGCGACGACGTCGATCTGGATATCGTCTGGCGCCGCACGAAGGGCGACGGGCCGGCCGCTCGGATGCTGGGGGTGGGTCTGACACTGCGGTGGTAGGGCGGTCAGGCCGGCTTCGAGGAAGCTTCGCAGCGGTCTTGCCCGAAACGGTTACGGGCGCACGATTGCGCCAGGCAAGGGTTGATCCGTAGGCGCCGCACCGCCAACGGGAATCAGAATTGTTCCAACCTGGGAATCCGACAAGGATCGGTCCGTCCGCCTTCGGCCCGATGGCGGCCTTGTGTGCTTGCTTTGTGTGAAGGAGACCGAGTGAAGAAGCAATTACTAAGCGGTATCTTCGCGCTGCCCTTGTGCGTGCCTGCCGTCGCCGCACCCCCGGTCCAGACGTATGCGCCCTCGGTCACGCCGGCAGAGCGGACGGCCGTGCACGCCGCGGTCGAGGCTTTGGCGGGCGACGTCGGCAATACCGTGGTCGGCGACGGCCGCTATAACCCGCTCACCCTCGTCGGCGCCATGCTCGATGGCGGCAGCTACGACTCCATTTCCCGCGGCGCCGGCGGCGCCGCCGTGTCGACGGCCTATCCGTTTCCCGTCAACAATACAGCAGCCAACCAGAACGAGCGCGACCGGAAGTCCGCCAAGCTGGCCTGGCTGGTCGGACTCGCCAAGGCGCACGGATTCCCCGTCGTCGTGCAGAGGCAAGCCGATAAATACGTTTACGTGGAAATCGGCGACCCCGATGCGCCCGAGATGGTCATGGCGCTCAGTCACCTCGACTCGCCGACCGCCTCCGTCAGCGCCGCGCAGCTGGCCCGCTGGAGAGGCCCGGACGGGCTGCTGGGCACGGCGTCGGCGTACTCGCCAGACAGCTACCACACGCCTTACGTGCGCGACGGCTGGATTTACGGCGCCGGCATCCAGGACGACAGCGGTCCGACGCTGGCGACGATGCTGGCGGCGAAGGCTCTGATGGAGACCGGATTGCCCCGGGACCGGCGCATCCGCATCGTCATGGGCATTTACGAAGACGGCGGCCCGGGAACGCCGAGCGTGGCCAACACCGCCAGCTTCATGAGCATCCCTTATTACACGTCGAATCCAAGCTTCTACGATAACTGGGCGTACAAGATGCTGAATCGGGAGGAGATGCCGATCGCGGCGTACACGTCGGATTCGCGCTTCCCGGTGATCGTCGGCAATTCCGTTGCCTCGACTCCTGCGGTTTCGATGAGCCTTGCAAGCGACGGCGGCAAGGCGTTCGCCCTCGTCTCGGCCGTGGCCGGCGTGACCCTGAGAGCAGGGGATCCGACGCTGAAAGACATTGCTTACGGCAGCACCACTCAAGTCGCGTCGCGAGCCGTGTTCACTCTGGACGTATCCGCTGTGAACAGCAGCGGGAGGACCAGCTTCGTCAACAGCATTCTGGCCGCCGCGGCGGCGCAGCGCTGGCTCGGCGCCGCCCCGACGGAAACGCCGAAGGTAAGGACCGAGCTGTCGGGTAATAATGTAATTCTCGAGATCAATACCGGCGTGGCGATGGAAATGCCGACGCCGCATTACGGCAAGAATGCCGTCGTGTGGGGAATGTATCTGCTGTCGCAGGCGCTCGGGGCCAGCGGAATCACCGCTGCGGATCTCCAGCTCAAGAAGGCGGCGGATGGGATCGCCGACCTGTTCTTCCGCGGCGGCGTCGAAGGCGAGGCCTATATCGGAAGATATATGGGCATCTCCGAGAGTCTGCTGCGCAACGTCGACAACGGCGCTCCGAACCTGACGTTCGCGCTGATGGGCGGGATCAACTCGGAAACGCTTGCGAGCTTCTATACGGCGAGTTCGGGCAGCCTGAGCATTCCCATGTACATGCGAAGCATGCACAAGAATGCGACCGACTACGATACCGCCATCGCCGCGGTGAGGAGCGCGTGGCAAGGCCGGGGGTTCACGCTGGGCACGATTGCAGCGTTTTCGAATCCTTCGCTCTACATGACCCACGACAACCCGCTGATCGCGCTTCAGTTGGCGAGCTACCGGGGGACGATGAATCACAATCCCGCGGCGTTCAGCGATGTCTACGGGCTGCTCGATCTGACCTATGCGCAGGGCACCACCGGCGGCACGCTCGCCGGCAATTTCCGCAACAAGATGAACGCCTTCGGGGCGATCATTCCGGGCAACGAGCGCTGGTGGCACACGGCAAACGAGCGCATGAAGATCGCATCGGCGGTCCAGATGACCAAGATGATGGCCGACGGAATGCTGGAGATGGCGCGCTATTCGGGACCCGCCGGCGCGCAGTACATGTGGGCCGACCTTGCGGGGCTCAACGCCGACCGGGCCGACCTCGACCTGCTCGACGTCACGATCGGGACCTACAAGGACGCCTCGGCCGCGGTGCTGCCGGGATACCTCGCCAGTGGCAAGCGGCTCGCGGCTGCCACGTCGTTCAACATTCCGATGTGGGATGGGCGTGGAAACAGTTCGCCGTCGGCGGCCGCGTTCGCGGCGGGCCACGGCCCGGGGGGCGTCTACCTTCCCCTGGACAACGCGGACTTCGTCGCCAACACGTTCGTGTTGCCGATGAGGCTGGAGTTCAAGATCAGGAAGCCGGCCGACCTGAATGCCGGGCAGTGGAATGCGCTCGTGAAGGGTGGCCTGAAGAACTTTTCGTTCAATGTGCTGAAGGGCGGCGCCGTGGTCGAGTTGACGGCGCCGGCGGGAGCGAGCGCGGACAAGTTCTTCTCCAAGCGGGTATCCGCCTTTGACTCGAATGCCGTTTACGTGTCCGTCAATCTGGCGCTCGCGGATGCTCCGTATCAAGGGGTGACGGCCGTCGTGGCGGATTCGAAGACCGATCTGTACTCGGTGAATCCGAGCTACGCGGCGTCCAACCCGGACCCGTTCCCGAACCGTGGCGCCAAGAAGCAGCGCGGGTTCTTCGTCTTCGGCGACGGCAGCAAGGACGCAGAGTTCACGTCGCCCGACGCGATATTCGTCGCGCTGGCGACGCCGGGGGACGTGAACGGGGACGGTGCCACGACTTGCGCCGACCTCGGGCTGGCGAAGGGCGCGGTCGGTGCACGCAGCGGCGACGCACGCTTCCTCCCGCGCGCGGACATGGACGACAACGGCGTCATCGACATCCGCGACATCGCCGCCATTGCCGCCCTGATCCCGGCGGGGACGGTGTGCAGGTGATCCACATCCGACGATCGGGGCGTCCGCCGCGGCCGGCCTGGCCGGCCGCGGCGACCCTTCGGCAAACCCGCCGATACAAGCTCAGGAGAACTTCGATGAACCGTCTGTTTCGCCGCCTCGAGACCGGCCTGGCCACGGCCACGCTGGCGATGTTGCCGCTGTCGGCTGCCATCGCGGCGCCGACCATCGCCCTCACGGGCCCCGCCAGCGTGGAGAGGGGCGCACCCTTCGCCGTGCAGGTATCGGCCCTCGATGTCACGGATCTGTATGCATTCCAGTTCGACGTCACGTTCGATCCGGCCTTGTTCACGGCGAGCGGCGTGACCGAAGGCGCGTTCCTGGCGAGCGGGGGCACGACTTTCTTCGACGGGGGCACGATCGACAACACCAGCGGCGTCATCAGCTTCGTCTTCGACACGCTGATCGGAGCGATACCCGGCGTCAGCGGATCGGGGGTTCTGGCCCGGATCGACTTCAATGCCGCAGATGTGGCCTTCTCCTCGGGCGCGTTCCAACTGACCGACGCGATGGCTCTCGATTCGTCTCTCGATCTGGTCGACGTGGCGCTTCGGGGGCAAAGCGTTGCGATTCCCGAACCTGCTGCGCTGAGCCTGTCGCTGGCGGCGCTTGCCGTGCTCGGCGCGTCCTCATGGCGCCGGCGTGCGGCCGGTTCCGTGGCACGTGAAGGTCGTTGACGTATCGATCGCCGGTGCGCCGGACAAGCCGGTTCGGCGCAGGGCTCGCCCGTGCGCTGGAGCGGCCGCGCCTCACGCAAAGAGCGGATCGATCACATCGGCCCACAGCACGGTGCACTTGCGATAGCCCTGCGGCGTGAGGTGGATCTCGTTGATCCAGTCGCCCGAGCGGCCCGTGCTGCCCGCTGCGGCGAGCTCGACGTCGGCGCTGCGCGTGTTGACGAGGTACAGGCCCGCAGCGGGGTCGGCGGCCATGCGCTCGTCGATCATCGACTTCAGCAGCTTTGCCACGCGCGCGGTGAATTCGTCCGACACGGCAAGGCGGTCGTCGTGCGGTACCGCGTAGTCCTCGAATGCCGGATGCAGCCACGGGCCGGCGCCGAGGCCGGCGGGCGCGGGGCGCGGCATCACGCGTGCGTAGTCGTGCATGACGAGCGGGACCTGCCGGTTCGGGCCGCGCTCGCGCAACTCGACGAGCCGAGCGAAGACGTGGCGGATGTGCGCGTCGAACGTCGCCCAGCCCGGTTCGCTCACGTAGTCGGCCGCGGGGTGGTGGCCCGTGCCGCGCTCGGCGGGCGTGCGCAGCAGGCGCCGCTCGGGCGGCTCGCCGGGTGAACTGCCCAGCGCGGCGACGAGGTCGTTGCCAACGCCCGAGATCAGGATCGCGTCCCAGCGGCGCGAGACGGGGCCCTGCATCATGCGCAGGAAATCCTGCTCGCGCGTGGTGTCGGTGAAAAGCCGCAGCAGCTTGCCCGGGCGTGCGCATTGCACCACCACGGTGCGGCGCGCCAGGCGCATTTCGAGCAGCAGGTTGGTCGTGAAATGCGGCGGCACGGCGCCGATCGAGAACCACGAATCGCCCTGTGCCAGGCAGCAGCGCGCGTATTGCTCGAAGGGGAAGGGCCCCAGTTCGCCCGCGCCCAGCGCGCTGCGCACGTCGATCATCGTCACCTTCTCGCGTCGTGGCATGGTCCGCTCCGCTGTGCATCGGGATGTGCAGCATGCCCCGTGCGGCCGCGGCGACGCAAGTGGCGATCCACGCGGCGTTGCGGGAGGCGCTGCGCGAGGGCAGGATGCCAAGGCAGTGCGCGAAGGCAGTGCGTGAAGGCCGTGCGTGAAGGCAGTGCGTGAAGGCAGTGCGTGAAGGCGGCGCGTGAAGGCGGCGCGTGAAGGCGGCGCGTGAAGGCGGCGCGTGGCGGCGGCGCGTGGCGGCGGCGCGGCGCGACGAGAATATCGCCGATGAGAACCCTCGACGACCCCAGCCACGACCGCGAGGTCGGCCAGCGCCAGCCCACGCGCGACACCACGCGCATCGACGACACGCGCATCATGGCCGTGCGCCCGCTCATCACGCCGGCGCTGCTGATGGAGCGGCTGCCGGTGTCCGACGCCACGCTGGCGCTGGTCGAAGCCAGCCGCCAGGCGATCTCGCGCGTGCTGCACGGCGCAGACGAGCGCCTCGTCGTCGTCGTCGGCCCGTGTTCGATCCACGACCGGCGCGAGGCGCTCGAGTACGCGGCGCGGCTCGCGGAGGAGGCGGCGCGACTGGGCGATGCGCTGGTGGTGGTGATGCGCACCTACTTCGAGAAGCCGCGCACCACGGTGGGCTGGAAGGGTTACATCAACGATCCGCGACTGGACGGCACGTTCGCGATGAACGAGGGGCTCGAACTGGCGCGTGGCCTGCTGCTCGAGATCGTCGAGCGCGGCCTGCCGGTCGGCACCGAGTTCCTCGACCTGCTGAGCCCGCAGTTCATCAGCGATCTCGTGGCCTGGGGCGCCATCGGCGCGCGCACCACCGAGAGCCAGACGCACCGCCAACTGGCCTCGGGGCTGTCGTGCCCGGTGGGCTTCAAGAACGGCACCGACGGCGGCGTGCGCGTGGCGGTCGACGCCATCGTCGCCGCGGCCGCCCCGCATGCCTTCATGGGCATGACGAAGATGGGCCAGGCGGCGATCTTCGAGACCCGTGGCAACGCCGACTGCCACGTCATCCTGCGCGGCGGCACGCGGCCCAACCACGACGCAGCGAGCGTCGACGCGGCCTGCGCGGCGCTGCGCGCGGCGGGTCAGCGCGAGCAGGTGACGATCGACTGCTCGCACGCCAACAGCGAGAAGCAGTTCCGCCGTCAGGTCGAGATCGCGCGCGACATCGCCGCGCGCGTGGCCGCCGGCGAGCGGCGCATCGTCGGCGTCATGATCGAGAGCCACCTCGAGGAGGGGCGCCAGGACCTGGTGCCGGGGCGTCCGCTGAAGCACGGCGTGTCGATCACCGATGCCTGCCTGGGCTGGGCGCAGACGGCGCCGCTGCTGCGCGAACTCGCCGACGCGGTGCGCGCGCGGCGGGCGCGCGCCCCGGGCGCTCACTCCGCGTAGCGCTTCATCACGTAGTCGCCCGGCGCGGGGCCGAGTGCCGCGTGCCTGGGGATCGGGCGCGCACGTTGCAGCGGCCCCGAGCGTGCGGCCAGCCACTCGTGCCAGGCCGGCCACCAGCTGCCTTCGTGGCGCTGCGCCGCTGCCAGCCATTCGTCGGCATCGATCCAGGGGCCTTCGGCCGCGCGCGTGCCGATGCGGTAGCTGCGCCGCGCGTGGCCGGGCTCGGAGACGATGCCGGCGTTGTGGCCGCCCACCGTCAGCACGAAGGTGATCTCGGCGTCGCTGAGGTGGTGCAGCTTGTACACCGAGCGCCATGGCGAGACGTGGTCGCGCTCGGTGCCCACCATGAAGATCGGCAGCCGCACGTCGGCCAGCGAGACGGCCTGGCCGTCGACGCGGTAGCTGCTGGTGGCCAGCGCGTTGCGCAGGTACAGCGCCGTCAGGTACTCGTGGTGCATGCGCGCGGGCATGCGCGTGGTGTCGGCATTCCAGGCCATGAGATCGCTCGTCTGCTCGCGCTCGCCCATCAGGTACTCGCGCATGCGCCGCGTCCATACCAGGTCGCGCGAGTGCAGGAACTGGAACGATCCGGCCATCTGCTTGCCCGTGAGAAAGCCCTGGCTGCGCGTGATGCCGTCGAGGTAGGCGATCTGGCCCTCGTCGATGAACAGGCCTAGTTCGCCCGGCTCGGAGAAGTCGGTCTGCGCGGCCAGCAGCGTCATCGAAGCGAGCGCGGGCAGCTCCGCGTGGTGCTGTCCGTTGCGCGCCAGCGCCGCCGCGGCGATGGCCAGCAGCGTGCCGCCGAGGCAGTAGCCCATGGCCTGCACCGGCTGCTCGCGGCCGTGCAGGCGGCCGATGGCGGCCAGCGCGTCGAAGATGCCCAGCCGCAGGTAGTCGTCCATCGACAGGTCGCGGTCTGCGGCATCGGGGTTGCGCCACGACAGCATGTACACCGTGTGGCCCTGGCCGACGAGGTAGCGCGCGAGCGAGTTGTGCGGCGACAGGTCGAGGATGTAGTACTTCATGATCCACGACGGCACCACGAACAGCGGCGCGGCATGCACCTGCGCGCTCTGTGGTGCGTAGCGGATCAGTTCGACCAGATGATTGCGGTGCACGACCTGCCCCGGCGTCGCGGCGACGTCGATGCCGACGCGGTATTGCGGTGCCCGGCCGGGGGGCAGCGGGTCGGGCTGGCCGGTGGCGTCGCGCAGCCAGTTCATGGTGCCTTGCACCAGGTTGACGCCGCCGGAGCGGAACGTCTCGCCCAGCACGACCGGGTTGGTGGCGATCCAGTTCGAAGGCGCCAGCATGTCGAGCGACTGCCCCGCGAAGAAGCGCGTCACGTGTGCGTGGTGCGCGGTCATGCCCGGCGTGCACGCGGCCTCGCGCCAGTACGACTCGGCATGGCGAAAGCCCGAGCGCAGCGCGTTGAAGGGCCACAGCGTCCACCCCGGATCGCGAAAGCGCGGGTCGTCGTCGGCCTCGCCCACGCGCTCGCCCTCGGCCGGCCGGACCAGGGTGTGCATCCACTCGATGCCGTGCCGCGCCGCGAGCGCGGCCAGTTCCATCCGTCGGCCCGGCGACAGCGACAGGTGCAGCGCCCAGTCCGCCCAGGCCAGGCCGAGCGAGACCGGCGACAGACCTCCCGTGATCGGCGCGAGGCTGGTGTGCACGAGCCGGTCGAGCGTCTGTGTGGGCGTCTCGGGCAGATGCCCCGACGGCTCGGGCTGCGGATGGCGGGTGTCGTCCATGGGGGCAATTCTGCGGGTTCCGGCACGCGTGGGTGTCGGCCCGCAGCCATCTCCATGCCTGCGCTGCAGCAGCAGGAAACCGCAGCACAGCGGCGGCCCTCGCGCGCCGCGCCAAAGGCGCAACGCCGCGAAACATCGCTTTACGCCTCAGGCGGTCGACGCGGCGTGCCGGCGGGTCGTTGTAGCCTCATGGACATGACACCACGTTCACGATTCGATCGCCTGCTCGCGGCCGCGCTGGGGCTGCTGCTCGGGTTGGCGTTGTTCGCCTCGTCAGCCGGCCCGGCCGCGGCGCAGGAGGATCCGCCGGGGCGTGTCGGGCGCGTCGCCGATCTGCAGGGCAGCGTCTTTCGATTCGACGCCGACAGCGGACAGTGGCTGGCGGCCCAGCGCAACCGGCCGCTCAGCGGCGGCGACCGGCTGTCCACCGCCGTCGACGGCCGTGCCGAGGTGCAGGTCGGCTCGACCACGCTGCGCCTGGGCCACGCGACCGAGATCGAGGTGCAGCGCCTCGACGACGAACGCATGGTCTTCGAGCTGCATGCCGGCGCGCTGGCCGTGCGCGTGCGCTCGCGCGAGGTCGCGCACGAGCTCGAAGTCGTCACGCAGGAGGCACAACTCGCGCCGCAGCGCAGCGGCTACTACCGCATCGACCGCAGCGACGACAGCACCTGGGCGGGTGCGTGGAGTGGCGAACTGCAGGTGGTCGGCCAGCCTGCAGGCCTCGTCGTCCCCGGCCAGCGCGTGCGCCTGTCCCGTGATGCCGCCTCGCTGCGCATGGTGTCGGGCGTGATGATCGGCGACGAGTTCGCCGACTGGGCCCAGCGCGCAAACCAGCGCGACGACGAACGCGCCGCCGCTGCCGGCTACGTGTCGCCGGAGATGACGGGCGCCGACGACCTCGGGCGCTACGGGCGCTGGGAGCAGAGCGCCGACTACGGCGCCGTCTGGTTCCCGACGACGGTCGTCGTGGGCTGGGCGCCATACCGCGACGGCCGCTGGGCCTGGGTCCCGCCCTGGGGCTGGACTTGGATCGACGACGCACCCTGGGGCTTCGCGCCGTTTCACTACGGACGCTGGGTCTCGTGGGGCGGCCGCTGGGGTTGGTGCCCGGGCGGCTACGTGGTGCGGCCGGTGTATGCGCCCGCGCTCGTGGCCTGGGTGGGCGGTGCGAACTGGAGCGTGAGCGTGAACGTGGGCGGCCCGGCCGTCGGCTGGGTGCCGCTGGCGCCGCGCGAGGTGTACGTGCCGTGGTACCGCCACACGCCGCGCTACCAGGATCGGCTCGTGCTGCCCTGGCCGCAGCGCCGCCCCGGGGCTGCGGCGCCGCGCGCGGCGCCGACGGGGCCGTTCATGTACGCGAACCAGCGTGAGCCTGGCGGCCTAACCGTGGTGCCGCGTGATGTGCTCCTGAGGCGCGAGCCGGTGGCGCGCGCGGTCATCGAAGCGCCGCAGGCCGCGCGCCGGCCCGTCGTGGGGGGCTTCGTGCCGCCGGCGCCAATGCCGCGCCTGCCCCGGCGCGCCGAGGACGAGGGGCGCCCGCCTGCGCCACCGGGGGACAGCGACCGCGGCCGCGCCCGCACCGGGCCGGGTGGCGGCGATCGTCTGCCGCAGTTCGAGTCCGATCGCGGCGTGCCGCGCGATCACGACCGTGCACCACCGCGCGGCCAGCCCGCCGTGCCGCCGCGCGCACCGGTCGTCGTGCCACCGCCCGATCGGCCGGGCGCGCCGCAGCGTGATCAGCAGCGTCCGCCGCGATGGGATCAGCAGGGCACGCCGCAGCGCGAGCCGCAGGCCACGCCGCAGCGCGAGCCGCAGGGCACGCCGCAGCGCGAGCTGCAGGGCACGCCGCAGCGCGAGCCGCAGGGCACGCCGCAGCGCGAGCACGATCGTGCACCCGAGCGCGAACGCGACGGCACGCCGCAACGCGATGATCCGCACGCGCTGCCGTGGTCCACGCAGCGCCCGCCCGCTGCAGCCCCGGTGCCCCCGGCGCGTGTCGTGCCCGACGGCGCGGCGCCGTCACCGCCGCGCCAGGGCCAGCAGCCGGCGGCCGACGGGCGATGG
>WBZT01001205.1_pt1 | contig 19287 bp, 13 predicted proteins | sample 5204241 | NCBI WGS metagenome assembly WBZT01 (sample SAMN12344358, study PRJNA552823) | activated sludge metagenome | biome: Activated sludge suspended growth; feature: Nitrification reactor; material: Wastewater; isolation source: activated sludge from nitrification reactor of wastewater...
CCGCCGTTGCGTTTTCGACGAACCACGAACCGCCCGCCGGATCGATGACGTGGTTGAGATTGCATTCCTTCTGCAACACGAGCTGCGTGTTGCGGGCGATACGCAGGCTGAAATCATCCGGCGGACGCACGACTTCATCGAACGCGCCGACTTGCATGCTGTCGCATCCGCCGAGCACGCCCGCGAAGGCTTCGACGGTGGCGCGCAGGAGGTTGTTGTAAGGATCCACGACCGATTTGTTCCACTGCGACGTGCGAACGTGCAGCGAGATCTTCTGCGCCGCATCGTTGCCACCTGCAGCCGCGACTGCTTGCGACCACAGCATCCGCAACGCACGCAGCTTGGCGATCTCGAGGAAAAAATTTGTTCCCACCGTCACCGCAAAGCGAATCCGTGGCGCGGCAGTGTTCACGTCCACGCCCGACGCGCTGAGTTGGCGGAGATATTCGACGCCGGTCGCCAGCGTGTAAGCGAGTTCCTGTATTGCGCTGCCGCCGGCTTCGTGCCAAGCGCGACTGTGGACGCAGATCGTTTGTAGTTGCGGCGCATTCTTGGCGGCCCATGCGGTCAGCGCGGCCATTTCGCGATACGCGCCGGCGAGGGATTGCGGCAGCTTGCCCTCGTGCGCCAGCACGCCCAGCGGGTCCATCTCGATGCAGCCGTGCAGTTGGGCGAGTGATTTCTTGCGTTTCTTCGCCAAGGCAATGAGCAACGAGGCAAACGGCAACGCCGACGCACCGGAGCGGACGAAGAGCGAAGTCTTCTCCAAATCCACGCCGTCCAGCGCGCGGTCGAGATCGCCGAGTGTCGCGATGGATAGCCCGCCGAAGCCGACGTCTTCTGGCGCGGCCCAATCAGGATCGAGTCCGTTGCGCGTCGCGCGGTCCAGCACCATGTTGAGCGCGTTCAAACCGCGGCTGATCGAGTTGCGGGCGGCGAAGTTGAAATCCGTCGGACTTGCAACCGCGATTTCCTGCGACACATCCCAGGATTCCTTAACGTACCCGCTCGCGCTTGCCCCGCGCACAAACGGCGCGAAGCCGGGCATCGAATTCACGTGTGGCAGATTCGCAATGTCCTCGCGGCGATAGATCGGCTTGAGCGTGATGCCGCCATAGGTCGCCGTGAACATCTTCTTGTCGAACGGCGCGCCCTTGAGTTCGGCTTCGACCAGCTTGCGCCAGTCGTCGTAGCTCGTCGGCGGGAACTCCGTGAGCAACGGGGTTGAAACTTGAGTGCTCATGAATTCGAAAATGGGAATGGGTGAACAAACTGAAAAACCGTGAAATGACACTTTATGGTGTAAGTCCGGTTCTCCCTCACCCTGGCCCTCTCCCGCTGGGAGAGGGGACGGCGAGTGAACGCGGTTAGATCGCTTGATGCCGTTCGCGCTTCCACCGACTCATGATTACAGAAGAAGCGGCGAACGATTCTCCCTCTCCCAGCGGGAGAGGGCCGGGGTGAGGGAGGAAGGCGCGAAGGCAACTCATCCGCGCCTACTCGCAAATTGTTCAGCATCCATTTCATCGCCATCCGGATTTTTAGCTTTCGAGAGTTTCGACCGTTACATCATGTCGCTTACCATTCACGGTGACGAACAGATGGCGGCCTGAACCACTGGCGCGTGTTGTCGCGGGTGCGGACGCCGGTGCAGCGGAGATCGCGGTTGCCGGAGCTGCCGGAGCCACCGCAGCTTTTGCTTTCGCCTTGTGCAAATCTTCGACCTGTTGCGGGAACATCGCGAAAAGCACAACAGTTTCGTCGTCGGTGGGCAGATTCTTTTCCGCGCATTGCTTGCGGAATTTTTCCATGCCTGGCTCGAGCAAATCCGCCGGGCGTTGCGTGACGGGTTGCTTGCCGGTTTGTTTCACCACTTGCGCCAGCACGCCGGGATCAATCGGGCCGGGCGTCGCGCCGTACTTGCCGAGCGCGATGTCCTGCGCGGGCTGGCAGATCATTTTCCAGCGCCCAAACTTCACGTTCATCATCGCCTGCGTGCCGACGATCTGCGACGTGGGGGTAACGAGCGGAATCCAACCGAGCGCCTCGCGCACGACGGGAATTTCCTTCACGACCTGATCGAACTTGTCGGCCATGCCCTGCTCCTTGAGCTGCGTGCGGAAGTTGGAAAGCATGCCGCCGGGCACTTGATAAATCAGAATATCGCTGTCCACGCGCTCGTTCGCCGGGCTCGTGAACTTGGAGAGCTCCTTGTAAGCGCCATCGAAGTAATCGCGCAACTTGGCGAGTTTCTCCGTGTCAAACTTTGGACAACGCGGATGACCTTCGAGCAGCGCCAGCATACGTTGTGTGTCCGGTTGCGACGTGCCGTTCGCAAACGGCACGATGGATACCTCGACGCAATCCACACCCGCATCAATCGCCGCGAGATAACTGGCTGCGCCCAAACCCGCCGTGTCGTGCGTGTGCAGCGTGATCGGAATGCCGATCTTGCCCTTGAGTTCCTTTACCAGCCGATACGCGATCTGCGGCTGGATAATGCCCGACATGTCCTTGATGCCGATTGAGTCGCAGCCCATCTTTTCCAGTTCGACGCCCATCTTCACGAAGTTCTCCACGGTGTGAACCGGGCTGATCGTGTAACAAAGCTCGCCGCGTGCGTGCTTGCCGTATTTCTTCGTGGCCTTAATGGCGGTCTGGAGATTCCGCACATCATTCAGCGCGTCGAAAATGCGGAGAATGTCCTGGCCGTTCTCGCACGTGAGGCGGACAAACGTTTCCACGACGTCATCAGGAAAACTCGCGTATTGAACGATGTTCTGCCCGCGCAGCAACATGAGTTGCGGCGTCTTGGGCGCGATCTTCTTCAATGTGCGCAGGCGGTCGAACGGATTTTCGTTCAGGTAGCGGAGACAGGAGTCAATCGTTGCGCCGCCCCAAGTCTCCAGCCCGGCAAAACCCATCTCGTCGAGAATCGGGGCGGCAAAAAGCATTTGGGAAGTAGCCATGCGCGTCGCCGCCATGGATTGATGACCGTCACGCAGCACAGTGTTGTTGAAGAGGACAGGTTTCATATTCACAAAGCCATTTTGCTATCGTTCACCGCGTTCTGCGCCGTGTCGGGGGCAGAACGACCTGGCTGGCAATCCTCCCTTAGAGCAAACAACCCGTATTGTCCCGGGTCGCCTGCGTCCCGACTTGACGTCGCAGCCTCATGTTCTGGAACAAAGAATGAGGAGGCTAATCGCCTTTTGCAATTCTCAGTGCAAAAATTGCGAAATGGCGATTCGGGTAACTAATGGCGAATCGGGCGCAAAACCTTGAGGATGGCCTGATGATCAAATGATTTGCCAAGTTGAACATGGCCGGGCAAAAGTGACCGCATGATGTTGAACACACGGATTCTCAAAATCCTGGCGTTTTGTCTTGGACTGCTGGTTTCGACGACGCTGCCAGCCGTCGAACCACTGATCCAAGCGCACGCCCATAATGATTACGCTCACACGCGCCCATTGCTCGATGCACTTGACCACGGCTTCGGCAGTGTCGAGGCCGACATCTTTCTGGTGGAGGAAAAACTGCTCGTGGCCCACAACCGCTCGGGGGTGAAGCCTGAACGAACATTGCAGGCGCTGTACCTCGACCCGTTGCGCGAACGCGTGAAACGGAACGGCGGACGGGTTTTCTCAAACGGGCCGGAGTTTACGCTGCTGATTGACTTGAAGATGCCCTGGCCGACGATCTACCCGATGCTGCGCAGCGTCCTGACGAATTATGCCGACGTGCTCTCCACCTTCACGGCGGAAGGCAAACGGACCAATGCCATTACCGTCATCATCACCGGCGACCGGACGAAAGAAATGTTCGCCGGGGAGGCGGTGCGATTCGCTGCCTATGATGGCACGCTCGCCGACCTGGAGGAGAACGCGTCGCGCGATCTGGTGCCGTGGATCAGCACAAGTTGGTCCCCAACTTTTCACTGGCGCGGCAATGGAGAATTTCCCGAAGCCGAAGCGGCTCGTTTGAAGCGCATCGTGGCCAAGGCCCACGCCCAAGGCCGCCGCGTGCGCTTCTGGGGCGCCCCGGACAACGTCGGCTTCTGGCAGACACTGCGCACCGCGGAGGTGGACCTCATCAATACTGACGACCTGCCCGGGCTCGCAAACTTCCTGCGCGGACGCTAACCGCGACCGTTTGCGGCATTTTTCCGCTGGCAAAAGCTCTGGGTCAGCGCACACTCCGGGTGTTCGCATCAGACAATGCGAAGCTGGGATATGGGCCGCACAACACTGGGTCATGGTTGGCGACGGGGAGCAATTCTGGGCTTCTTGGGAATGGTGTTGTCTCTTCCCACAATTGTTCTGGTCAGCACTTCGGCTCAAACAACGCGGGCTCAAATCAAGGTGTTGATTGTCACCGGTCAGGATTATCCGGGCCACGTCTGGCGTGAAACCGCGCCGGTGCTGCGCAAACTGCTGGAGGAAGATTCACGCTTCGTTGTCCACATCCTCGAAGACCCGCACGCGCTCGATTCCGCAACGCTCACGAACTACGCGGTCGTGCTGCTGCATTTTCAAAACTGGCAAGCCCCCGGCCCCGGCGCGACCGCGCGCGAGAATCTTCGGAGTTACGTGGCCCGCGGCGGCGGACTGATCAGCGTGCATTTCGCCTGCGGCGCGTGGCACGGCGAATGGCCGGAGTTTCAGAACATCGTCGGACGCGTATGGCACGGCGCCGGTCCGGGCAAGGCCCAGCACGATCCGCGCGGTCCATTCACCGTTCGCATCGTCGACAGGGAACACCCGATCACCCGAGGGCTGGCCGACTTTGAAACCACCGACGAACTCTACACCTGCCTCACCGGCGAAGTCCCGATTCACCTGCTGGCCCAGGCAAAATCAAAGGTGGATCAGCGAGACCACGCGATGGCTTTTACGCGCGACTATGGCAAAGGCCGGGTGTTTCTCACGACGTTGGGGCATGACGTGAAAGCCCTCACCAATGCCTGCGTGCCGCAATTGTTGCGGCAAGCCTGCGCCTGGACCGCCGGCGCAAAGAACTGATTTATGAACCCAAATGCCAACTCTTCCTTCAACCGGCGTGATTTTTTGAAAACCTCCGCCACCGCGGCTGCCGCCACGGCGCTTAGCTCGCTGGACATCGCGCGCACCGCGCACGCCGCCGGTAGCGACACGATCAAGGTGGGCATGATCGGCTGCGGCGGCCGCAATGCCGGTGCGATCGTGCAGGCCCTGACGGCCGACAAGGGCGCACGACTTGTCGCGATGTGTGACATCTTCATGGATCGCATCCAGGAAAAACTCACTGCCATCCGCACCGCAAAGCCAGATCAAGTGCTGGCGGATAACAACCATTGCTTCACCGGTTTTGACGGTTACAAGCACGTCATCGAAGCCAGTGACGTGGTGCTGATCGCGAACGCAGCGAAGTTTCACCCGCTGCATCTGATGGCCGCGATTCAAGCGGGCAAGCATGTCTTCGTCGAGAAGCCGCACGGAATAGATCCGGCAGGCATCAAGCTCGTCCGTGCCGCTTGCGAACTGGCGAAGCGAAAGAAACTCTCGGTCCAGTCCGGCTTGCACAGCCGGCATCACGTCGGTTACGCGGAAACCATCCAGCGCATTCATGATGGCGCCATCGGTGAGATTGTGGCGCTCGAAGAAAATTTTCTGCGTGCGCCTTACGGCGTGACCGAGCGCAAGCCCGGCCTGACGGAACTGCAATACCAGTGCAGCACGCAGTATCACTTCACGTGGCTGTCCGGCGACGATGTCGTCCAGTCGCTGGTTCACAACTTCGACCGCGCCAACTGGGTGATGCACGGCCAGCCGCCGGCGAAATGCCACGGCCTCGGTGGGCGCTCGACCATGGTCGAGCCGATTTACGGCAATGTGTTCGATCATCACTCCGTGGTTTACGAATGGGCCAACGGCGTGCGCATGTATGGTCTGTGTCGCACGACGACGGGCTGCTACGACGAAGATTCCAGCATCGTACTCGGCGCGAAAGGTCGCGCCTCGATCAAGCATTGCGAAATCCGCGGCGAGAAATCGTGGCGGTGGAAAGGCCAGTGCGATCCGTATCAAATCGAGCACGACAAACTGTTCGCGGCGATCCGTTCGGGGAATCCGATCAATGCCGGTGATTACATGGCGGACAGCACGCTGATTGCGATCATGGGCCAGCTTTCGTGCTACACCGGGCAGGAAATCCATTGGGACGAGGTGAAGTCGTCGGATTTTGCGTATGCGCCGAAGCCGGAAGATTGCCACGATGACATGACGCCACCAACCGTGCCCGGTGCGAACGGGAGTTATCCGGTGTACATTCCCGGCCGAACGAAACTGCTCGGTTAGACCGACGAAAGGAAATGGTATGCGAAACCTGATTCTTGCGGGGGCATTGTCCACCGCGCTCACGCTCGTAGCAGCAGCGCAGGAGAAACTCACCTACATCGATCTCGTCAAGCGGATCACCGACCTCGAACATCTCGCCACGTTGCCCACGCCCGGCGAGACGACGAAGCAATGGTCCAGCTACGACCGCGCGAGCAAATACGATCCCGCGACCGGCAAATACATCCGCTGGGACGCCAACGGCGACAATGCCGGCATCATCCGCAAAGAAGGCGACATCGAAGTCTTTGCCGAGATGGAAGGGCCGGGTTGCATCTGGCGCATCTGGTCCGCGACGGCGAAGGACGGCCATGTGAAAATCTATCTCGACGGCGCGAGAGAGCCGGCGGTGGACTTGCCGTTCATTGATTACTTCACCGGAAAGCAAGCGCCGTTCACACGGCCGCTGCTCGTGCATACGACGGCGGCCAACGGTTACAACAACTACACGCCGATTCCCTACCAGAAATCCTGCAAGATCGTCGGCGACAAAGGCTGGGGCGCTTACTACCAGTTCGTTTACACAACGTTTCCGAAGGGAACAGAAATGCCGACATTCAAGCGTGAGTTATCGGCCGCCGACAGCGCCGCGCTCGACGCGGCGAACGGCGCACTCGCCGCCTCCGGACCGCAGAACATTTCTTCGCGCTTCACCAAAGTAAGTGGCGACGGCGAGCTTGCCGGCAACAACAGCGAGGACACGGCGACGCTGGAAGGTCCGAGTGCCATCACCTGCATGCGCGTGCGCTTCGATCCGCCGTTGACGGCCGAAGAGCGCGACGTGTTGCGCGAATGCGTGCTGCAAATCAAGTGGGACGGCGAACAGAGCCCGAGTGTATGGACGTCGTTGGGAGATTTCTTCGGCACGGCGCCGGGTGCGAACAAGTATCGTTCACTGCCGTGCGGGTTGACGGAGGATGGTTGGTTCTACGCGAACTGGTTCATGCCATTCGCCAAGTCGGCCGAGGTCAAGCTGCGCAACGAAGGCAAAACCACGCGCCAGATCAAATACGAAATCTATCAGCAAAAGCTCGCCGGCAATCTTGGCCGTTACGCCCGCTTTCACGCCAAGTGGCATCGTGATGCGTTCCTGCCCGCCGAACCGGAGCGCAAGATTGACTGGACGATGCTCAAGACGACCGGCGCCGGACGCTTCGTTGGTGTGATGTTGCACATCTGGAGTCCGCGCGGCGGCTGGTGGGGCGAAGGCGACGAAAAATTCTTCGTGGACGGCGAGAAATTCCCTTCGACTATCGGCACGGGCTCGGAGGATTACTTCGGCTACGCTTGGAGCAGCGCGAAACTTTTCTTCCACCCGCTCCACAATCAGACCTTCAACTCCGGCAACTGCAAAGGCCACATTTCAGTCAATCGCTGGCAGATTGCCGACCAGATTCCGTTTCAGGAATCCTTCGAGGCCGCGATCGAGAAATATTTCCCGAACGACAAACCCACGCTCTACGCCTCGACGGTCTATTGGTATCTCGCGCCCGGTGGCAAAGACCCTTATCCGCCGGTGCCGCTCGCGGAGCGGGTCGGTTACTACATCCAACCACCGGCGAAAAAGAACCCGGGCGCCATCGAAGGCGAGACGATGAAGATTTTTTCCAAGACCGGCGGCGATCCGCAGGAGCAGGATATGACGGGCTTCGGCGACCGCTGGAGCAACGACGCACACCTCTGGTGGATCAATGCCAAGCTCGGCGACGAACTCGTGCTGGCGTTGCCGGTGAAAGAATCCGGCAATTACAAGCTGCTCGCGCAACTCACGAAGGCCGTGGATTACGGCATCGTGCAGTTCGCGCTCGACGGACAAAAACTCGGCAGGCCGATTGACCTCTACCACGACGGAGTGGTGCCGACGGGTGAATTGGATTTGGGCCGGCTGGAATTAACCACGGGCGACCACAAGCTGTCCGTAAAGATCACCGGCGCGAACGAGAAGGCCGTCAAAGCCTACATGTTCGGCCTCGACTACGTGAAACTCGTGGCCGCGAAATGAAGCCGCGCGTTACGCGCCGACGGCCTTCAGCCAGAAATGCGCCATCAACGCCGCGCCCGCGGCGCTGGGATGTACGCCATCACCCGCCCAATGTTCGGGCGGCGCGAACTTGACGGCGGCGTCGAACATCGCCTGAAACGGCACGAACGCAGTGCGGTGTTTATCGGCCACGCGCTTGGCCGCGGCACGATACTTGTCGAACTCAGGAAACCATGAATCCTTGACCGCACCGCAGCGCAGGACAAACGGTTCGCACAGCACCAGTTTCACTTTCGGCAACGCCTTCCTCGTCCGCTCGATCAACGCCATGTAATCGCGCTCGTAGATTTCCACCGTGCCCTTGTAGTTGAGCCGCGGATCCTGCGTGTGCCAGAAATCATTCACACCGATCAGGATGCTCAGCACGTCTGGCTTGAGATCGATGCAATCACCCTGCCAACGGTCGGCGAGTTGGAAGACTTTGTGGCCGCTGATGCCGCGATTGAAAATCTCCAACCCATCCGTCGGCCGGTCCACGAGCAATTGCGCCGCTGCCAGCCACGCGTATCCGTTGCCGAGGCCGGGCTGGTTGTTCGCCACATCGGTCTTGCCCTTGTCGCGGCTGCGTCCGGCGTCGGTGATGGAGTCGCCCTGGAACAGAATCACGTCATGCTTGGCGACGTGAACCTCCTTCCCGCGCGCGGCGGCGTTGGCCTCCGCGACGCCGGACAGACTGGCGAGCGCGGCGGCACCCAGGGCGGAGGTTTTCAGGAAGCCGCGCCGAGTGAGCGCGCCGGAGTTCGTTGGCTCGGAATGCATAATGCGCGCGGATGGTAACGGGCGACGGGCATTTGGAAAGCGCCGAGTGAATGGGGCTGCCGGCGCGCAGAGAAGTCTGGCATTCCCAGGCCGACATGGTATGCGTTTATTTCATGAAATGTCCGGCCTGTGATCGTGATTTGACGGAACTGGAATTCGGAGGTGTCAAGGTGGACGCCTGCCACGGCGGCTGCGGTGGCATCTGGTTCGACGCCTTCGAGCTTCAACGCGTGGACGAGACGCGTGAAGTGCCGGATCAGCACCTGCCGCGCATCCAGCGCGATCCGCGATTGGTGGTGGACATCACCCGCAAGCGCGCCTGCCCGCGGTGCGCCGACGTGAAACTGAAGCGCCACTTCTTTAGCGCGAAGAAGCAGGTGGAGGTGGATCACTGTCCGAGTTGCGCCGGCTACTGGCTGGATGCCGGCGAACTGGAGAAGATCCGCGCGCAGAAGGCACATGCCGCGGCAGGCAGCCGGGTGCAACTGACCTCCGTCTCGATGGAAACCATCCGCTTTCTTTACCGGCAGAGCCTGGAGCAACGCGCCGAATAATGCGCAACCGCACCGGGCGGTTTCCCGGCCCGCGGCCGCCGCGAAAATATTTGAAACAAAAGCCGCCCCTGCCGGGTCAATACTTCAACCGGGAAGCGTTGCCATTTTCGACGCCCAACCGGGCAAACCGCCATTGACCAAACTGAACCCGCATCATGAACGCCAGATCATTTCACCCAATCATCGCCATCCCCCTCGCGCTGCCGTTGCTCCTGATTAGCACCGGCCCGGTCTGTGCCGATGCCGAAGACCGCATCGCCAAGTCCTTCCAAGCCGCTTCGGGCGGCCAACTCGTGGTCGAGGCGGATCGCGGCTCGATTGACGTGAAGACCGCCGAAACCGGCACTGTGCAAATCGAAGTCAGCCGCGAAGCCAAAGGCAGCGCGGCCAAGGCGAAGCAGATACTAGCGGACCACGTGATCACCTTCGACCAAACCGGCAGTCAGGTTTCGGTGAAGGCGGAATACAAAGGCCCGAAGACCACCGGCTGGTTCGGGAGTTCACCGCAGTTCAACGTCCGTTACCAGATCACCGTGCCGCGCCAGTTCAATGCGACCCTAAAAACCGCCGGCGGGCACATCGAGGTCAAGACGTTGACCGGCAAACTCCAGGCCCACAGTTCGGGCGGACACCTGAGTTTCGCGGACATCGAAGGTCCGGTCACCGCGCATACCAGTGGCGGCAACATTTCCCTCAATGGCTGCAAAGGGTTGGTGGACCTCCACACCTCGGGCGGCAGCTTGAATCTGAGTTCGATTGAAGGCGACACCACGGCGCGGACCTCGGGCGGTTCGATTCGCGCGAACAAACTCACCGGCAAAGCCGTGGTAAAAACCTCCGGCGGCAGCATCACGGTGAGCGATATTCACGGCTCGATTGATGCCGGCACCTCCGGCGGCAGCATCAGCGCGACGCTCGCCGAGCAACCGGCGGGGAATTGCACGTTCAAGACTTCGGGTGGCAGCATCACGCTGGCCCTGGCCGGGAGCATCGCCGCAGACGTGGACCTGCACACCAGCGGCGGCCACGTTTCCACTGAACTGCCGGTCGTGAGCGTCATCCAGGGCAAACAGGAGAAGAATGAGCTGCGCGGCAAAGTGAACGGCGGCGGCCCGTTGCTCACGGCGCACACGAGCGGCGGGAGCGTGCGGCTGGAAAAGAAATGAAGCCGCGCTGGCAGCCGCTCCGCAACCGCCGGTGGCGCAGGCTTCAACTCACGGAGTTTTGACACGATAGAAACGCATCGTCGGACCGACTGGTGTCGTGAAACGGTATGAACTGCCCGGCACGTTCGTGGTCAACGTCGCGGCCACGTTGGTCGTCCAGGCCAATCCGAGTTGATCGGCTTGGAGCAATTTGAAGGTGGCCGCCGAGCCGGACGTGACGGTGAAGTCCAGTTGCACCTGACCGCCGGTGACCACGGGTTTACTCATCAACAGGGTTGCCGCCCCGCCAGCAATGGCGCTGACGTTCTTTGCGGGCCCCCAGTCCAGGGGATAATCCCCGAACAGGATCGCCCGGGCATTGAGATTGTAGTTGGTGGTCTGTGCCGGATTGAACGTGAAGTTTGTGGTGGCCACGGTATTCGTGGCCACAACGGTCCACACCTCGGCATTCGTGATCACGATGTCGTCGAGATACCAGCCGGTGGGCGCGGCTTGCACCTGATAATACGTTAGCGGGCTCGTGTAGGTATAAGTGAACCGCAGTTGCACCGTCCGGTTCGAGTAACCGCCAAGAGGAACGACCCGCGTGACGAACGATCCTTCCACCTGGCTGTTGTTCCCGGTCTGCGTGTACAAATCCTGCCAACCTACGCCCTCGTCCGTGGAAATCTGAAGGTGAGCCGTTTCTCCGTCGCCGGCGTACGCCAGCCGGCTCTTGAAGGTCAGGTTGCAGTTGCTCTTCGGCGCGAACGTTTGGTTGAGCGTGAGTATTTGGGTCGTGGGTGGAACGACGTGGGCCAGGCGGAAAGAGTAGGCGCCGGAAGCCTTGACGCTGGATTCGCGAACAGAGTAACCCGTTGAAACATTCGTGGTGAAATTGCCCAGGCCCGCTTCCGCACCATCGTTCAGACTGTAATTGCTGGACTGGGTGGCCCGCCACTCGTAGTTCACCGCATTGGTCACTGGCGTAAATGTGTAGGCGTTGTTCTGCCCCACCGCCGGCTGGCTGGGGCCGGAAATGACGGGCGGCGCGTAATCCGCGCCCGGCACCGCCGGATTGATGACGGTGACGCTGTAAACATAATAGGTTTGCGCGGCGCCCACAATGTTGCTGACCGCCACGGTGTAAACCGTGTCCGTCCCGTTGAAGGGAAACGCCGTGGTTTCGCTGTTCGCGTTGAGTCCCATCGGCACCCAGACCCGGGTGTTCTCACCATAGCCGGTGGCATACGTCTCATTCGCCACGCTGACGATCACACCATTGCTCCGCATCGTGATTGTGGCGCCGCTCAAGTTTGCCCCCGCCAACCCAAACGACCACCGCGGATACACGGTTTGGTACGGCACAAAACCCGCCGGCGGCCAGGTCACATAGGGAGTTCGCGTGGCCGGACGCGGCCCGCCATAGTTCGCGTCAAACACCCAGGTCGAATTGGCGGCACTCAGACCGCCGGCGGACGGAACGTCGCCCGTACCCATGACTTGGGTCTGCGGATAAAGCAACCAACGGCGGTGGCCCGCAGCGGTGTTGTTGGCCTGCGGATCCTTCATGTAGCCGACAATCGAATCAGCGCCCCGGCTGCCCAGCGCGAGATTCGAGCTGTCCGCCGCGTCGGCGCCATTCGCGGTGTAGCAAAGCCAGCCCGCCGGCGGGGTATGATTGAGTGCGTTGTTCCGCGACATCATCACCGCCGCCTCCTGGCACTTGGCATTGTTGACGGCATCAAACGTGACCGCCGCCGGCACCCCCGCCATGGCCCGAAACCAGTTGATCCGACGCAACACCGCTTCCTTGAACGCAGTACCATTCGTGCCGGCGGTGCAGGTGGACGCATCGGCCGTGGTTTCCATGGGCACATTGTCCGAGGCCGGAAAGACCGCGTTGTAAAAGGACCGCGCCTCCTCGCGCGAATTGACGTTCACGACAAACCCGCCGGTGCCCCGTTGCGCCGATCGGTCGCGCCCGGGCAGCCCCGAGAGATCCGTGGGCGCGCTCGGCGGATCACCCAGGACGATCTCCGCAGAACAGGAGGAAACATGAAAAAACGCGGCCCCAAGGGTCACAACCAGGAACGGAACAGCTCTTGATACAGGCATATTGCGACCGGAAAATCGCCCGAGGTCGCCTGATAATCAAACTCGTAATTGAACCAACTGCGCCGTTAACGCGTGACCGCCTTGACGGCGGCGTGTTTGGATAACGGGGTCATACCGAAGATGACGATCTCTTGCGCCGCCTGGCGAAACACCTCCACCGAGCCCGTGTGAATTTGAAATTGCCTTTCCCTGAGCCACGGGGTAGCGTCCGCCCGTGTTTGCTCATCAGAACAGCACCACGACGACGATTTAGCGTTCATCCCGAAAACGGATGAACGCCAACGCTCCTGACTCAATGTCCGGGGCGTTTTTGTTTGTCCTGAGTCCCGCGAAGAAACGAAGGTAGCGAAGGCGAGACTCTGAAACGGAAAAATTCGCCCCCTTCGCCCCTTCGCGGGAAAAATTGAATTTTATGGCCGAAGAAAATCAGCAACCGAACGTGCCGCAACCGGCGGTGAACCCTGAGCGCAAAACCCTCGACGACCGCGCGAAGATGACGGAGTTGGAACGCATCCGCCACTCGTGCGCCCACGTCATGGCTACCGCCATCCTGCGCCTGTGGCCGGACGCGCAATTCGCCTACGGCCCGCCCGTCGAGAACGGCTTTTACTACGATTTGGAATGCTCCCATCGCATCTCGCCCGAGGACTTCGAGAAGATCGAGGCCGAGATGAAAAAGGAGATCAAGGCGAACAACACCTTTGAAAAGAGTGAGGTGACCCGCGAGCAGGCGATCAAGGACGCAGAGAGCGGACGGCTCGGCGGACTCGCCGAGCGCCCCGGCAACGCCAGCAAGTTCAAGCTCGATTTGCTCAAGCAGATTCCCGAGGGCGAACCGATCTCCTACTACAAGAACGGCGATTTCCTCGATCTTTGCGCCGGGCCGCACGTGATGCGCACCGGCAACATCGGCGCGTTCAAGCTCACGAGCGTGGCGGCCGCGTATTACAAGGGCGACGAAAAAGGTCCGCAGCTCCAGCGCATCTACGGCACGGCGTTCAAGAACAAGACCGCGATGGACGAGTATTTCAAGATGCTCGAAGAGGCCAAGCGCCGCGACCATCGCAAGATCGGCGCGGAGATGGGGCTGTTCGCGATTGACACCGAATACGTCGGGCCGGGCATGCCGCTCTGGCTGCCGAAGGGCACGGTCCTCGTCGAGGAACTGGAGAAGCTGGCCAAGGAAACGGAATTTGCCGCCGGCTACGTCCGCGTCCGCACGCCGCATCTGGCCAAGGAGAAGATGTATAAAACCTCCGGCCACCTGCCGTATTACGCGGAGTCGATGTTTCCGCCGATGGTGTTGGAAGAATCTGGAACAGGGCCACAATCTCGCGCTGAACAAGAACGGGCTACAGAATTGATGTTTGAGGCATACGGAGAAGATGTGGCCGAAGACATCAAAGCTCTCCGGGAAAAACCGCTTGAAGAAGCTTCTGAAATCGTGATTGAACGCTTGAAGAAGCGACCGGAAGATTGGGAGGAGTTTCAAAAGATTTCGCTCCAAACCGGCATTGACCAACTTTTGTTTTCAAAAGCGTTTCACGGCGAACGCTACTACCTCAAAGCCATGAACTGCCCGCATCATCACCGCATCTTTGCGGCTGAGCCGCGCAGTTATCGCGACCTGCCGTTGCGCCTCGCGGAATACGGCTGCTGCTATCGCTACGAGCAGTCGGGCGAGTTGTTCGGCCTTATGCGCGTGCGTTCGCTCAACATGAACGACGCCCACATCTATTGCACCGAGGACCAGTTCGCGTCCGAGTTCAAGGCCGTGAACGACATGTATCTGAAATATTTCAAGACGTTCGGCCTCGAAAAATATCAGATGCGCTTCAGCACGTCATCGCCGGAGGGCCTGGGCAAAAAATACGTCAACGAACCCGAGTTGTGGAAGAAGACCGAGGACATGGTGCGCCGCGTGTTGCAGGAGAGCGGCATCAATTACGTCGAGGTCGCGAACGAGGCGGCGTTCTACGGGCCGAAGATTGACGTGCAGGTGTGGAGTGCCATCGGCCGCGAATTCACCATCGCCACAAACCAGGTGGACTTCGCCGTGCCGTCGCGTTTCGGTCTGACGTATCGCGACAAGGATAATTCCAACAAGACGCCGCTCTGCATCCATCGCGCGCCGCTCGGCACGCATGAGCGGTTCATCGGTTTCCTCATCGAGCATTACGCGGGCAACTTCCCGCTCTGGCTCGCGCCCGATCAGGTCCGCGTCATCACGCTCAACGACGACGCAGCGCTGATTGATTACGCCCAACCCATCGTGAACGAACTGCGCGCGAACATGGTCCGCGTGGAATCGGACTTCAGCGCGACGCCCTTCAAAGCCAAGATCGCCGACGCGGAAAAAACCCGCGTTCACACGATGCTCGTCATCGGTGGCCGCGACATGGAAGCCGGCGCGGTGAGCGTGCGTCTCCACCACGGCGGCCCGCAAGGCGCGAAGCCGAAGGCGGAGGTCATCGCGAAAATTCTGGCGGACATCAAAGAGCGGAAGGCGTAGCGAACGGAGCGCGGAGCATCGCTCCGCGTGTTTCTGGAATCGGGAATCAGAACTGGAACTGGCGAAGCAATGCTTCGCGCTCCAATTTGTCGGGTCGGGCGGAGCGATGCTCCGCGCTCCGGTCAAGGCGGCGGCAATTTCAGCTCTCGCGTTTGCGGGTCGCGAAAGCGCGCGCTGCTGAACGGCCATTCTTCCGGTGTGCGGCAGAGCTTCGCTTTCACCGGGATATTCTCAAGGTAGTGGATGGCTTTCCGCGTCTGCTCCTCATCGCGCATGAAGGTGTCCCAATAATCCTCCTGCCAGAATCTACCTGAGCGTTCCAGTAGCTTGTTTGCGGCCACGGCCATGATGGATTTCCAGTTCTGCATGATTATGGAAAGCGGCGTGTCGAGCACTGTGAACAGCGCATGAACGTGATTGGGCATCACGACCCACGCCAGTAGATCGAACCGCTGACCGTGATGAAAGCGCAGGGTATTTTCCATGAGCGCGGCGATGCGTGGGTCGCGGAGAAAGCAATCACCGTGACTGCGGTCGAGATATTCCTCCAGCTTCTTCCGCTGTTCGCGGGCAGCTTGGGCGCGGGCTTCAGCTTCAGCACCGTGCGGAGCAATGCTCCCCGCCCCGGCGGTTTCTGATTGCTGCGGAGCGATGCTTCGCGCTCCGGTCCGGGAAGCGGCGCCTGGCGAATTGGAGCGCGGAGCATCGCTCCGCTTGGCGATGGCCAGAAGATGTTCCCACTCTCCAAGTCGCGAGGCAGGCAGTGAATCCCACAGGCGAATCGTGACAAACTGGGCCAACCCCGGCTTGTCGCAGTGCGGCAGATAACCGCGTTCATGCCAGCCTTTGAAGCCCTGCGCTTTGGCCTCAACCGACAGCGGTTCGCTCCATTCCTGCTTTTCGGCGACGAGGCGACGGAGGTGCTCGCGTTTGGGTTGTGGCGGCGGTTCCATAAACGGAACTCGGAGCATTGCTCCGCACGCTGCGATTGAATCAGAAGGGAATTTACGAAGCAATGCCTGCACGAGATGTGCCTACGCCAACTCGCGGAGCGATGCTCCGCGCTCCGGATTGCAAGACGCCACTTATCGCCAGGCGGATTTGAGGTGAATGAGTTTTAGGCTTTTAATGGCGACTGATTCGCTGTTGGCTTTGACCGAAATGCCGCTTTCTGTGGGCAGGTAACATCTGGAGAGCGACACCTCGCCGTGGTTGGCGAACACTTCAATCGAGGTTCGATCCACGAGCACTTCAAAATGGGTCAGCGAGCCGGACAAGGGCACGGGTTTGGTTCCCGACGCGATGTGGTTGTGGGTGAGCAGCACTTCGGTGCCGCGCACATTCAAGATCAAGGTCGCACGTTCCGGCAGGGTGGCCTCCACTTGCATGCGGAACAAATCGCCGGCGGGCGCAAACTTCAATGTCTGGCCAGCGTTCAAAGTGCGGTTGGTCCAGATGTCTGTGCGGTCGTGCAACGTCTCGAGTTCCCGGATCGGTTCGCGGAACAGTCGCGGACCGGCGGCGGTCGTGCGCAGGGTGAGTTCGCGCGGAAAGGTGATCTGCTGATTGAACGGCATGTCGGGATACGTGCCACCCCGCATCCAAGCCACCTGAATCCGCCGCGCATTCGGGGTGTTCTCCCAGGTTTGGGTGGCGTAAAAATTCGGCCCGGCATCCGAATCGAACTGCGGCGTTTCCTCTTTGAACTCCACACCGTTGAATTCGCCCAGGGAATACTTGCCGTCACCGCGCACGAGCGCCCATTTCATGCGGTTGGTGTCGCCGTCGATCGGCAGTTGGAAGAAGTCCGGGCACTCGAAGCTGTTTTTGATCGGATGCTGTTCGTCGTGCCACGAGAGCAGGTTTGTGGACGTGAACACGTGATAGAGTTGCTCGCGGTTTTTCTCGCCGTAAAGGAACATCACCCAACGCTTCGTCGGCGCGTGCCAGAAAACCTTCGGGTCACGCTCCGGTTGGACCAGCACGGGGTTCTTCGCGTAATGCTGCCAGGTGCGCCCACGATCGAGACTGTAGGAAATGCAGTGGCTGCGATTGTCATTCCGCGACCAGAAGGGGACGAGTGGCGGTTGATTTGTGTTTGTGCCCAGACCGGAGGTGTTCCCGTAATCAACGACGCACGTGCCCGACTGCACGCCGCTGTCGAGTTGCTCCTCCCAGAAGGCGGGTTCGAGTTCGGTCCAGTGAACGAGGTTCGTGCTGACGGCGTGAATCCAGAATTTATTCCAGCGTTGCGCGAACAGGTGATACTCGCCCGCGTAGTAAATCAGCCCGTTGAGATCGTTGAGCCAGCCTTCCTGCCGCATGCCGGGATGCAGGCGGTCCATGGTCCATTGGCGCGCGGTGAAATGAAACTGCGGGCGATGGGTTTCCCGATATAGCGGTTCGGTGGTCACGGGGAATTGCTCAGGCCGGTCGGTCTGGAGGATGTGATCCACGTTGATGTGGCCCCAGCCGCCGCTGGCTTCATCCACAATGTGAATTTGCGCCTGTTGCCCGGCGAACGACCGCACGTCCCAACTGGCGGCAACCAGACGATCACTATTCCAACCGGTGGCGCTCCGCACGATCTTGCCGCCGACGAGCAGATTGAGGCAGGTGTGGCGTTCGTAATCACCGCCGGCGATGCGGAAGGAAACGTAGTCACGCTCAATCTTGAACTCGGGCGAAGTGAGCGTGCCTTGCGGCGTGTCGCCTTCGATCTCACTGCTGGCCACTCCCGAGCCGGCGGCGTTCTCGATCTCAAGCGTGGTTAATCGCTCATTCCTCGCGGGCGCGTGATGAAACGCGGTTCCCGTGCTTTTCCACGTTCCATAATCCTGGCTTTCGAAATCAGCGATCACGAGATCGTCCGTGGCCGCGGCGTGAATCGTGAGGGCGCACCCGGAGAGGAGGGTTGCCCGCACGAGTCTTGGAAGTAAGTCCATTGATGTCAAAGTAGCAGTCGTCCAAGAGGACTAGCCATATCAATTCGCATGAAGACCGCACCTGCGCGGGTGTAGTTTTCAGCGCCACGCCGTTCAAGGCGAAGATCTCCAACGCGGAACAATTGCGCGTCCACACGATGCTCATCATCGGCGGCAAGGACATGGAAGCCGGGAACGTCTCCGTGCGCCTCCACCACGGCGGCCCGCAAGGCGCGAAGCCGAAGGCCGAAGTCATCGCGAAGATTCTGGCGGATATTCGGGAGCGGACGGCGTAACACAACGCATCATGGAGCACCGCGCCGCTGATTCAGGTCAAAGCCAGCCTCGAAACTGCCGCCTCCGCTCAGGGCGATGAAATACCCACATCCGTGATGAGCGCGGTATTGTCGCTGTTCGCGCCGAATCCCGAGACGGCCGTGAATTTGATGATGTATTTGCCGGGAGTGTTGATGGTGAAGGGATGAAACTTGGTCGTGAACGGCGCGGAATCCGTCACCGAATTCGTCACGTTGAGCACGCTGGTGCCGCCGGCGTTGGGCAGGACCTGGACACTGTAATTGAGGTTGCCGCTGCTGCCTCCACTGGGCACCCGGCCCGCCGCCCGGAAGAAAAGCGTATAGGCGCCCGCCTGGTTGAAATCGACGGATTGGGAAATCGCGCCCGGCGTCGCTGCGCCCGCCAGTTGGAGAAATGCATACTGCCTCGTGAAAACGTCGCTGACCGTGAAGGAAGCGCTGGCGCCGCCGAGGTCATTGGCGACACCGGAATATCCGGTGAAGCTCCACGGCTGGTCCGGGGCGGTGCCGGGATTGTAATAGAAATAAACCCCGTTGGGC
>WBZT01001206.1_pt1 | contig 19286 bp, 7 predicted proteins | sample 5204241 | NCBI WGS metagenome assembly WBZT01 (sample SAMN12344358, study PRJNA552823) | activated sludge metagenome | biome: Activated sludge suspended growth; feature: Nitrification reactor; material: Wastewater; isolation source: activated sludge from nitrification reactor of wastewater treatment...
TGAGCTGGTCGTTCAACCAGGCTGTCAGGTTCAGCGGATTGTTGCAAGGATAGGAGGACGTAAGCTCAGACAACGAGTCGCAGTTGGGAAGGCACGGCCACAAGCCCGAGGAGTCGCCTAAGACGTTGCAACTGTCAAGCAGTCCAAAGTAGGTGGTCGTTGTGTAGGCCCAGCCTGTCTGGTCGTTCAGCCAGGCGGTGAATGATAGTGAATCGCAGGGGAAAGTGTCGACCAGGGCGGTCAAGTAGCTACAGGTGTCGCAGCCAATCGTATCGATGCCGCAGATGGCCAGGAAGGCCGCCCACTCCTCGGGCGTGTAACCCAGGTTGAGCTGATCGTTCAGCCAGGCCGTCAGGTTCAGCGGACTGTTGCAAGGATAGGAGGACGTAAGCTCAGACAACGAGTCGCAGTTGGGAAGGCACGGCCACAAGCCCGTGGAGTCGCCTAAGATGTTGCAACTGTCGAGCAGTGAGAAGTATGTCGTCGTCGAATAGGCCCAGCCGGTCTGGTCGTTCAGCCAGGCGGTGAATGATAGTGAATCGCAGGGGAAAGTGTCGACCAGGGCGGTCAGGTAGCTGCAGGTGTCGCAGCCGGCGATAACCTGACAAGTATCAAATAAAAACTGATACTCCGACTGGGTAAGGTCCAGTCCCAGCGTATCGTTTAACCAGGTGTACAGATCTGCGGGAGCATTGCATGGGAACTGATTGACCCAATACTGCAAGTTCAACGAATCGCACCCTGGAATACAGGGCAGGAAAAGGCCGCACGTATCCATCATGAGCAGCCATGTAGAATCGGAATAGTGGAATCCTGTTTGGGCGTTCAGCCATGCGGCGAGCGTCAATCCGGCTGAATCGCATGGATAGGTGTTCAACTGGGACTGCAACTGCTCGCAGGACAATTGACAGGGAAGCGTGATGTCACACGAATCAAGGAGCGAGTCCCAGCTTGCGACCGTCAGTCCCCACCCGAGCGAGGCATTCAGGTATTGATATAAAGTGAGTGTATCCTGGCATACGAAAGACGGGATCAGGCTTGATACGCGGGTACAGGTATCACAAGGATTACTAAGGTTACAGGTGTCCAGAAAAGCCGTCCATTGCACCAGATTAAGGTTTGCATGAAGCTCTTCGTTCAAATAGATCGGCAAGCTATATCCTACAGAATCACACTTGTAAGCATTTAGGGCCGCTGAGAGGTAATCACAACATTTTGTTTTCAGCCCGCAACTATCCAACAATTGCGTGAAATAAGAATCAGAATGACTCGTTTGAAAATAGAAGTTCAGCCACGTAGTGAGGCTGATGGTATCCTGCCAGCATGGATAAGCAACTACTGCTGTTTCAAGCGATCCGCACGTAATCGGCGCACGTGGTATCTGGCAACTATCCAGCCACTGCCAATATGCGCTTAGGGGCAAGTTGAAGCCTAAAATTCCATTGAGACAATCGGCAATCTTATACGGCGCTGTAGTCCCGGAGCATAAGATGTAAACGGACGCAAGAGTGTCACAATTAGGGGTAGAGACCGGGCTTTCATAACTACAATCAATGATAAGCTCAAGATACTGCTCAAAAGAAAGGTTAAGATCAAACAACGAGTTCATGAAAATCGTAAAAGGCGGACGTGTGCCGGAGTTCATTCCATTGTATGCGTTAATTGCCTTTTTCAATGAATCGCAATGGATAAAAGGCAGTTTACATTCAGACAACCAATCAATGTAAGCGTTAATGGACAGATTTAATCCAGTGGCCTGGTTCAGGCAGATCGCCATGTTTGATAATGGTTGGCTCGAATTACAAAGGAGCCATTTCGCCTTTAATGAGTCGCAAGACATTGATTCTGGACTCCATTCAATGCCGCAGCACTTAAGCAAACCTGAATAGGAGTCCATCGACAACGCCAGATTAAGGCGATCATTCAGAAAAATATTCACAGGTGGGCGTTGATCCGGGGATATCGAATTGTATTGATCCATTGCAACTAATAGGACTTCGCAATTCACGGCTTCAATGCCACACGAATCAAACCAGGCAAGATAATCACTCCAAAGAAACTCAAGACCAAGAGCCATATTAAGGCCGTAGGTGATATTACATTTCCCTGTTTCAAGATGCTTCAGATAATAATCCCACAAGTACTCGCAATTACTTTTGCTTTTCGGAACAACAAAATTGCACGCCTTATCGATGTAGCTAGTCCATCTTTCAAAAGATATTTTTACGTGGAAATAGCTGTTTAAAAAAACAGTAAGCGGGGGTCTGAACTCATCGGATAGCGATAAATACTTATTGAGTGCATCATTTAACTCACCACAATCCACCAAAGATAAACTGCAACTATCAATCCATGCCAGATAATCTTCCAATTTAAAAGCGAACCCGAATGAAACATTCAGACATTCTTGAATATGGCAATAGGGTCCGCTGGACCTACAGCTATCAAGTGCCGTAGATAAAGATCCGCAGTCAATAGCATCCACCGGATAACCAGGAGAACAAGAGTTAAGAAAGGAGATGTATTGAGCGTATGTCCAACCCCATCCCAGCGTGTTGTTAAGCCAGACCGAAATGGGAGGATGACTTCCATTTGGGAGGCTATTGTATCCCGTTACTGCATCCTTGATGAGGTCGCAGCTGTCTAAGACGAAAAATGACTCATCTTCTTCATACACGAAATACCTGAAGAGATCTTTGTTCATTGCAGAACGTTGGACCCTTCCAGTCTTCGCAGGAGCCGGTCGGTATGCTCCTGCAACTCCGGCTCTGGTTGTACCCGCGCTGCGCTGGGAATAATAATACAGCTCAACCCTGTTGGTGTCCAAGCCGCAGCTCAGGACCCAAACCGTGAACATGGATTCACTGATAGTATGGTTCATGTAATTTTCCAGCCAGGGCAGGAACGGAGAAACTCCACGCCCATTGACCGTATCGGAAAAGTACTCGTCAAACAGAAGTCGCAAACTGTCACATGAAAGCAGATTGATCGTGTCCATGTCCATTAATGCGCAACTGGACATGAAATTGCTATAATCATCGTATGCCAATGAAAAGCCGAATCGGTTGTTGAAATAATCGGTCATCACGCGATCAAGGCTCGGAACCGGATAAAGTCCCGCCGGTAATGAAGCCATCAGATCATCATAGGCTTGTTGGGCGCTGTCGCATGGGATACAATCGTGACAGGAAAGCACTTGCGGGAGTTCGATCGGTTCCTCGAGGGCGCTGCATCCGTTGTTATGGCATACTCCACGCATGGACTCGATCTCCTGCTGCGTAAGTTCGCTCCCGTAGTTGTTATGCAGAAATACAGCAAATGAATCCAGAGTAGCTTCACCTGTTTCAATGAAATACAACAATGCCAGGGAGTCGAGCCTTTCGCAGGTACAGGTTGGTGGATTGGGATACACCACCGGGTTTTGGAGGTAGGACTGTGCATCGTATGGTCGGGGGGCCGTAATGCCATAAGCATTGCAAAATGGATCCAGCGTTCCGGCTGCGATCCCTGCATGGTGATTCAGCACTTCCTGAAATGAGTGAAACGTATATCCGGTTGCTCCAGGGGGCAGCGTGCTTGCCCCGTCGGGGTGCAGGCTGTCCACGCCAGCCATGCAGATTTCCTGAAATCCATCCAGAATATCTGTCATCTGCCCTGCGGTGAGTTCCAGGCAGGATGAACGGAGTTCAGCTTCCCAATATGGGCGATAGCCTTCACAGGTTGTTTCACGAAGGGTGTCCATCGCAGCATTTACAGCATGTAGTATCTCCGTGGGATTACTGGACATAAAAACCGAAGAGCCTGTCACGCTTCGGATGAACCTCGGGATCTTATTCCCCACGCATGTACCGGGATCAGTAGTGACATGGCCCGCTTGCTGATATGCAGGAATTGAACTGCCGATATCTTCGTTAGAGCTATAGATTGTTGCCACGGCGCATACACCGGGATCAGTCACGAAGTGCTCTCTTGCCGAATTATAAAGTCTCACTTTCATGGAATAGTAGAGCGCGCGATAAACCTGCCATACACGGTTTTTATCTCCGATACACATGGTGTCGATATCCGGTATGATCACATTACAAGTGTCACGGAGGTCCAACTTGCCGGAAAGGGCCGCAAAGATGGCCGTTTCCAGCATGGTCAGATACCCCATACAGGGGCGGCGAGGGTGATACTGCTGAATTAAAGCCGTGGCGCGGTTTCTATAAAACGGAATACTGCCCGACTCGCTGACGAAAAAGGGGTCATTCTGCAATGGATCGAAGTATCCCGAATCCAGGGCGGCGGCATACTCATTCGTCTCGAACATCGCATCATTGTAAGTATTACTTCCCTGGTTCGCGACACAGAAGTAATAATAGCAAATCTCTGGATGGCCTTCCACCAAAGAATTGGCCCAGAACGGTTCGAAAGCCTCTATATAATCTTTAATGTCAAGGTATCTGGGTTGTACCGTGCTTCCATTCGGCAACCGAACCGTTACCGGTACCCCGCTCTCATCATAGATATTATAGTTTCTGTAATCCAGTACAGAAATCTGGCCGGTAAAAATGGAGGCCCTTTCCGAAGAAGAATACACCCCATTATCGTCTACCTGATAAGTGGCATACTGCCCTCCAGGAGATACGTCCTTTTTCATCAGCTCGAAAGCGCTTTCGCATTCCCCGGGAGGCTCGCACAACTGGCGGCATTGTTCCAAGGACTCCTCATATGCCCGGCGCGCATTCAGCGTATCTTCAGTATCTGGCACATATCCGTCCACCGCCAGCAGTGACACGAATCGATTCACATAGTCTTCCTCCGCTCCCACTTCTTGCAAACAACCGTCGCAATCCATGGTACAACCAAACGCCGCCACCATCGCCTCATATTCCCGATCGAAGAAGTCAGAAAAACTCATGCAACCGTTCTGTTCTAAAAACCGGTCGGTAAAATAATCCAAGGCTTGCTGACTAATGCGTAGTTCTCTCGACAGATAATAAGTTCCCGGAGTCAGGTGTACCGTGAACGAATCCAGCAATGATGAGTCCGGTTCCGCACACGCAGAATCAAATAAGAAAGGCAGTGAATAGTTCTGGTAGGTCTTTGATTGCAGCGGACTGTTGCTGCAAACATCGTTGATGCGGATAACGATGTCGTACTTACAGTCATAACACACTTCCTCATTGGTGCAATTCTCAATAATGAAGGATGTAGGGAGGAGCTCGTACCGGAACAAGAAGTCGCCTTCGGTATTGACCAGGTATGCATTGTTCACATTCGGCTCCACCGTAAGGAGTGTATCGGAATGACTTGTAATCACGCCCATGAGCAGTGTATCCGACTGACTTTCCATCAAGGAGTCGTAGGCCGAAGGGCGGTTTCCGGCAAGGCTGGTCGCAATTACCTTATCACGCAGCAGGTCCTTATAAGTAATGGATATTTGTCCATTGGGGTCCGTGACCATTTCCATGCTATAGTTCCTGGCGGGGCCTACATCATTACCGAAAAGCCTGTCAAGGGACGCCTGCACCGGTTGTCCGTATTCGTACCGGGTCTCGTGACCGGATCCGAGCATGAGCCGAGATCCAGCCCCACTCTGCTTCCATACCCTCGATAATGGATCCGGCATATACTCCCTTGCCACGAAAGGGTATCCTTCTGCATCCGGAGTATAGCGCGTTCCGGCGTTGCCCGCCTGAGGATTCTGCCCGGAGTAATACAAAGAAGCCCCGAATGCCGAATCCATCGGCAAAGGAGGAGAATCGCACACTCCGTCGTCGAAGTCCATCCAGGAATAAGCCTTACCATTGAAGTCCTTATTGAACTCCGGATGGAACTTCAATGACCGGTCAAAAGTGGGCACCGGAAGCGACTCCACAGCTTCGCGCCCAATCCGGTCCGTGTACTTTTCTGAAATCAGGGAATACTCCGAGGTCCCGGAACTGCGACTAAGGCTTTGCCGACCTCTACCCGATCCGTCCACGAAATCAAGCTTCGAATTGACCCGACCTTCCTCTGCAAAAGTCAATTCAGCTTTCTTGTTGATAGTCACATCTTCATGCGTCGTTCCAAAACTGACCGCGTTCCATTGGGAATACGCCGGATCCAATCCCTGGACTCTTCGAACCCCTCTTACCCGTACAAACAGGCAACCTTCTGCATAGATATTGGGCAGAAGGTATGATACGTTCTCGGTTTCAATCCGTGAACAATTATGCCGATAAAGGATTTCATCCACGACCGGTATATAGGAACAAGCCGCATTTCCATTTAATAAAGAGGCGACATCAAAATATGTCCATTCAAGTTGATAAGAAGAAGCCCCGGCAATTGGTGTCCAAACCAGCCGATACCCATTCTCATCATCATCATACGTATCAAGTGAAAGGGTTGATGCATCCGCACAATCAAAGTGATACGATCTGATCACACTAATTTCACCACGCAGACGAAACAAGGCAGGAGGGACAGAACTGCTAGCAGACGAATATGTTACATTAAGAATAGATATAATTGCACGCTGTACATTATTGATCGATGTGAAGGCCTTCCCTTTATAAACTGCATGTTCGGGATTCGTAATCAGGCTTACTTCAATAAGCGTATCCAGTGAATCGGTTGGTGATGTGAACAATCTGACTGACATTTCCACGGAGATGTTGAATTGTTCACTCACCATGGCTGTTGTCAGCTTGGGGTCCAATTCAAGAATTAGGTCAAATCTGGATGAATAGGTTGAATCGATTAAATCTCTGGTCGTCAGTGAATCCGGGCCGAAGATTTTGTCGTCCAGAACATCCATGGACTGGCCGTTGGCAAGATCTGCGCCTTCGAGAAAATCTATATAAGTCTCCTGGCCCTGCCCGGCCGCATGCTCCATGCCCAGGTTCCACAGGACAATGACAAGCAGAAGAGTAAAACGGTAAAATGGGTAAGACTTTTTCATGGGAATCACAATTGATTGACCAGCTTGTACTTCGAATAACGGCCCCGGGTAGCCAGCTTGCCGGCAACTCCGATCTGAATTACATCCTCCAGCCTGTTTATTCCCGATTCCCTTTGCCTTGAGAAGCGCATATCACCATATCGCATTTCCACCACCGGTCGGCCTTCGGGCTCGCCGGTGATGGCGCTGGCGGAGTAGTACATGCTAACTTTATTGAGTACGCGATCCGGCCCTTTAAAACTCACCTCCGCCGAATCCAGCAGACTCCCATTCTTATATTTAATGGTGAAATCCACGAATCCCGACCTGGTCCTGCAAAATATTTTAACCGGCACACAGTCTTCCAACAAAGATTGCGCTGCCTGCTGACATAGCTTATCGTATGACCATTGGACCCTGCTCAACGTAATACTTCGCGTTGCATGATCCACTACTATTTGGGTGTCGTTTCGCTGTATGGAAAAGCCATACTCGCTGAGTATCTCCATTCCTTGCTGGTCGAGGCTTACCGTGGAGTGAATCGTATCACATGTTTCCCTGGGATCATTCATGTCGTAAATGAACGTGGTGGCCTTGTATGACAAGCGGCAAAGGTCTTTCTTCACTTTGTCGTAAGGCACAGCCAACAATTGCCTTAGCTCGGCGGCCTGTCCATAAGATAGCAGTGCTTTTACGATCAATGTAAATAAGAGCAGTGTTGTTTTCATATCTCATCGCTTAAGAATAGTGCGTCCTTCCTTCTGGGTAACCACACCAAAATCCGTCTCACGCTTTATTCTGATGAGTTTGCCCTCGTCGGAATACTCATAGAAGATAGCGTAGTTATTGTCATCCAATTCGGCCATCAATCGCTGGGTAAACGGATGATATACATAAGTTTTCATGCTGGCTTGAGTCGGGTGAATCCGCACATCATCGAACCAGACTGCTGAAGAGATTCCTGCACTTAGTATCACAACGATGGAATCGGCCGCTGCGGGGACCTCGAAATCGAAATCGATGCGCTGCCAACCATCAATGATCCTTCCTTTAGCCTGATGCGAAGCGGATCGTCCGTCTCCGGGGAAAAGAATACTCACTCGTGGACCGCCGTATGACGTGTCTAGGCTCTGACATCCTGCATCGGGTCGAATCCAGGCACTAAAGTGATACTGTCCCGGCGTAGGTGAGAATTTTTCAAGGCAGCCATTTTTCATATAAACCTTATTGCTGTCCTCGATGACAAGTTCAGTATCTGGATATGCATACAATTCTCGTTCGAACCTGACCGACATTTCAGCCGGGATATGAAGGCTTCTCAGTCCGGTATGGGATACATTCGCATCGATCGTGGCTGCCGATAATTGGAGCGCGGATTTGAATGACATATGGGTTTCCAGGCATGGATTATTGCACGATACCGAAAAATCATAGTCTTCAAAATTGTCATTTCCGATCTGTTGGAGCCGGGAATTGGCCGACACGGCTATAGGAAGTTGTTCGGAATACCCGTACAGTGCGGCTGAAGGAATCTCCAGCGCATTGGCGTTCTCGATATCAGCACCCAGCCTATTAACCCTGGTGATGCGATTTGACATGATCCAGTTAGGGTCTGTCAGCTTGCCGGATGGGACGAAGTAACCATGGGTGGTGTCGGGTTCCCAGAAAGGAACCATAGATGCTGTGAAATAGCCGTCAGCCGCATTGCGTGAGCTCCCCCCGTTTGGTTCACGCTGTGTGCGATACTTCCACTCCTTTTCCGGGTACCAACGACCATACAAGCCGATCCGGTATGGATTCACCGGTAGTCCATAGGTGAGGTCCTGCTTACAGGTAGTTTCACAGCTGAGACACTGAATACAAAGTTCCACCTTATTGATTCCATTATTAATATCAATGCAGCTATCCTGCGTATACGGAGTTGAGGCTGGTACCCAGTTATTCATATTGATCGGTATGTTTCCCTCTGCGGTCATTATCAATTGGCACGACGGCCCGAACTGGTAGGTGTAATAGACTAAACCGCCGAGGAATGTAGCCGGTGACAATGCGTAGATGAAGAATTCAGTTGCCGGTATCCCGTTCAGGCTATCAAGCTGACAGGCACAATTGCAATGCCCCATCAAATCCGCGAGGCTGATCGAATCATCGCGCGTAGCTTCAAAGGCGTTAATGCCAGTTCGTGCCTGATACAAGATCATTTGATTGTAAATCTCCTCCAGACAAATGGCCGGACGCGTAGTATCACACTCTTCTACCTGCCCTTTAATACACGGCACCTTCCATTTGTCCGAGTACTCCGTGGCCGACGCCTGTAGAATGTGCGGAGTGTTTGAAGCCGAAAACTCTAATCTTGACGTGCCTGCATTGATAGGGTTTTCCAGCGACTGAACGGTGCCGGCTATTGCACTGAGGTTGTTTTTTCTTCCAGATCGGACAAGAACACAATGTGCTGCTACATAAGTTGACCCGGAAGGATCGCGAAATGTTACCAGTTCGCCTTGACTATCTATAAACCTATAGTCTCCCTGATATGGAACTTGGTGAATCCTTAAACCATTTAGATGAGAATAGGAGCTAAAGACTTGGTACTCGTCGCCAACTTCAATGATTCTTCGCGTCAATGGACTTACATTGAATAATCTTCCGTCACGGATTTGCACAGCAGGTAATTGAAAATTTACATTAAAGGCGACCGCCCCCATTTGTGGATACCCATAATAAGCGGGGAATTTGAAGTCGTAAACTGGTGCTTCAAATGCATTTTGTGTACTCGTAAGAACCACGCTTCCAGAGCCGCCGTCGTATAGCAGATTACTGGTTACGGCTCTTGATCCATCCTTGATCACTTCGGTTTGGTCCAGCAAGCCGCACAATGCAATGCTCTTCACCGTTACTGCAGAGCGGAATCGACTGACTTCCTTGGCCATCAGCGGGAAAGGCAATGGCGTAACGGGAAGCGGAGGGAGGATAACAAAAAATAACAGTTCGCTATTCGCCTGAACTCCCGCCTCCACGATCTCTGTGGTGTGTTCGCGCATGTCGACCCAGAAGTCATAATGCCGTCCGATCTCCGCCTCTTTAATCTGTCCTCGTGCATCCATCACCGCCACTTTATTGTCCAAAATCGGTTTCCCTTCCGGAGTAGTAGACTGTCTATACCGATACGTCGTTTTGGCAATTAAAGAACCCGATGAACTATAGGCAGCCTCCGACTTCTGTTTACCGTGCATGTCGTTTGTAACGATCTTGTAACCCTGACTCGTAGTACAATAATCATTCACCATCACTTTGAACAGTCGTTTGAGAAAGCCAAGGGCTTTGGGAGACTGCTTGTGATTGATCGTGGTATTGTCCACTATCACCGGAAAATCATAAGCCGTATAGAATTCGGAGACTTGAAATCCGGCAGGCAGGTTTCCTGCGGCCAGAGGGACACCGCTTGTTTTTGTAACCCTTCTGTATACGATTGAAGGGGCTGGGTAAAGCGACTCGCACAGCGGAGACTCCTGGAAGAGATAATCATCCGGGCCAAGTGCTCGCCTTCTCTTGTAAAATTTTGGGGTTCGATGAGAGTTCTCCTCTCCACCCAGGCTGGGTTCCCAAGAGGCTACGCCACTGCTGATGACCCTCCCGTCAGTATCAACCATGGAATAATCGTAGAACTCGGAATATGTCTGGGTCGCCGATGAAGTCATTGCATTCCACTCATCCGATAGCGAAATGGACGCCACTCGGTAGCCCCCGCCGAGTTTTCTACCGTTCCAGTTATTGAGCCGTGCCCAGCTCTTCGAAGTGCTGATCCAACGTGCACTGTTCTGGCCAATAGCCTTTGATTCAAACGATCGCATCCATGTCAACACATCCCCGATCGATCCTACGAGACTCCGGATCGCATCAATGACGGATGTGTTTGGATTGGCATTGTATCCATAAGCGGCTTCAGGAGCATTGGAACGGAGAAACTGCAGCGCTTGCTTTACAACTGGATTCTTCCCGTCGACCAGCTTAAGTCTGACCCATATACGAGTGGATGATACGGCTCCGATGGCCTGTCCGCTCCGATCAACCTCCGCATAGCCCCAGATGTTTTCTTCGTAGTTGGAGTTTGCGGTCAGTTTACAGGACACACGAAAGGCGATGTACTGCTGACCTCGCAGATAGGTCTGTTCCAGGTCGCCGATTGTACTGGGAACATCGAAAAAGACATATGGATACTGGTCACCGGCCGTGTTATACAACTCGTTCTTGCATGTACCAGGATCAGGCCCGAATCCGCGCACCATGTACATCTGTCCGGCCGGACGGTCCTGTACATATGCATAATCGTCCGCTTCATACTGAACGCGAATCTTTCCACCAGTGGGTAATTGGATCTCTGTGAGTTGCCAGGCGCGGGCAAACTCGTTTGTGACGGATGTGTCCTGAATAACGTAGGGGTACTCCCCTTCCGTCAGGTGACTGTAATTGCCAGAAAGGCTGTTGTCCTTGTAATTGCTCCAACGATCTGCTTTTCGATAAGCGTAATCCGGATTATTTTCCGAATAGTTGAAGACATACGGATTCAGGCTTCCGGTATAATTCCGGCCATATGTGAAATACACTTTCCGTAAGGTGAGCTTACCGGCCTGCGAATTGATAACGTCCTGCACGTAATAGGGCAGATGACCATTGCTGTTGTCAACGGTAGCCGCCTGGTGCATGTTCAGGTTATTCTCCACCCTGGGGCAGACCGAATAGTCATACACGAAATGAACTGTCTTGATGGGGACCGCGTGCGAAGCGCCATGTGCTATCAGGTCGCTCTTGGAAAATAGTCGGATCTCCCTGAGCAGGTACTGCTTGCTGTTCGGGTCCAGTCCGCCGTTCTCATCTGTTACACCCAGGCCGTCCAGTCGTTCTTCAAGGTAGAACTGAGCAAGCATCGTCTGACTTTCAATGGAATGAACGTAGTTTAAGTCCTTACTTCCATAGGAATAGTTCCCTTTGGCATCGCCATATGATGAGGTGGGGGCGCCGTTGCCGGTATTAATCCCGGGATTGTAGTTGGCGGTATCCTTCCCGAACGGAGCGCGCCAACGATATGCATTGTTCAATCGAGAATAGTTAAACTTGGTCCAAGTGCCCAAATCGTCATTCGTAACACCGTTACCGGTTCGATCCACATAATCAGGACTAAGCACATAGGAAAGCAAAAAGGAGGAAGCGTACTCCGGCTCAGTCTTCGAATAGAAGTATTGGTCCATTCCTTTCGAATTCGATTTAGAGTTGTCCCCGGCATCATAATGCACCAAAGCATCCAGCGGGGATTGCTCCGATACTGAAAATGAAACGTCCTTCGATTTTCGGTTGTAAACAGGTTGGCCATATATGAACTCCTTTCCCTCGGTAGTTCTTACGTTTATCTCGCCGATGTACTGGGAACTACTGATCCAAGTCTTACTGGCACTGTACCGGTTGATGATTTCGCCGCACTCTTCGCTGAATACGACTTGATTCATCGGATACTGCTGAATCCAGGGCGTGAATCCGTATTGTTCGGACTGACTGTTGGTCAGGTAGCTGACTGATTGGGCCCGTTTTTCTCGTTTAGGTTTCCTGAGTATACCCGTTATAGAATGGCGCCGTACGGGTCGATTCGCGTCTCGACCGACGTTCAGTACATTCCGAGCCCTTGACTTTCTGCCTTCCAGCTCCACCGAAGCAAGCTCATATCCGCCAGTTTTCAATAACACGGAAGAATCCGGCAGACTCTTATCGTCGGTGCATTTGAAGTTGACCGATTCTTTGCCATCTAAGTAATCAGGTGTACAGTATCGCAATGATTCGTTAATCTCATTGTCATCAATCCAACCGGAATTTCTTGTTTCAGCTAGTACGCACTTGATGTCCGCGCCAATATGAACGCTTGTTGTAAATCCAACTTCTACTCCTGCTGTTGTGCTGTTGGATGTTGACAAAGTCCTTCGATCTCGAATGACTCCAACATCCGAACGATAGGCCCGAAACTGCCCACCAACGCCTTGGCCAGAAATTGAAAACTGATCCGGTGTTAAACAGGCAGGTGGAAGATTGGGGATGCCACGTACATACTCGATGTCCTTCTCACGACTATAGTCTAATAGTGCGTTTTGAGAATTGCCGGCCTTCTCCAGCTGTAAATAGCCAACCGGTTCAGAGATAAGGGGGGCTGCTTGTGGGCCTGATTTTGAATAGTAGCCGCTAAGTGTCGATCCTGAGAAAAACCCAAAAGCATCTGCTCCCAGTTTTACATTAAACGTAAATGCATCGGTATGCATTGGCGAACTGGGGCTTGGAGGATACGCGATTGGATTTAAACTAAGTGAAGCATTTGAACTCGCTCCGTAAGTCACCTTACTTTTCTCATGACTGCAAGAGGCGGCAAATGAAATGGATTTCATCCCCTCTCTCGTATTAAAGCTAGAGCCAATGGTCGCACTTCTTTCAACATCATCTTTTTTCTTAATTCCCACGCTAGCTGAAAACTCTGCTCCATCTTGGCCGCCAATTGCAAGCCCAAGAGATCCTGTCAGATTGGACTTCGAACTCTGGCCCGCATTCAAGCCAGCACTAACTCCAAAACTTGCGTTATATCCTTTGAATGTATTTCGGGAGATGCCCAGGCTCATACGACCCTCTCCTCCAATTTTTTTACTAAGACTGAGTCCAAACATCTCCGGTTCAATTCCGACATTCACCCCCCAGGTTTCATTTGGCCGCATAGCCGTATTTGTAACCACCTTTTCCTGACTCTGATACGCATCATCCGGGAGCCCCCGTACTTGCCGGTTGATGGAACCCGGGTTGAGTGTCCAGCCTAATCCGACCCAGCCGGCTTCCTGGTCCATGGTTGGCCCCCCATCGTAGACCAAGTTGATTGGATATTCTCCGATCTCTAACAATGGAATGTTGTACTTGAAGTCCCCGGAAGAGAGATCTACCATGTTGTCCATACTTACTGGAGCGAATGATGCCATTTCCGGTTGATTAGGACCGCTGGTCAGCGCGAACGCAACAGTGGGTAGAAAAAGCTCCGACAGGAAGGATAACAACAAGTAGATGGCTATGGCTTTTCTCATGAGCTCAATTCATTTCAATTAGTGCTTGCTGTACTTGCTTCAACTCAAATGGCCACCGTAGGTACGAACGGAAGTCAACAGTGGGCGAATACAGAAGTTCCACGGATTCATAGTTGCTCCAGGGCATTGGTGGTTCGAATGCCAGTAACACAGTATTCTCGTTCGACTTGCCGTCCTGAACAACGTGAGCAAAAAGGCACGAGATAGTGTCAACTCTCTCCAGAATCAGCGAAAGCCGTGTTTCAAGCTGCGGTATATACTTCCCCCCTTCAAGGCTTTTTGTAACGGAGTCCTTTCGTACAGGCGGCAGTCCGTCAATTCTAAATTGAATGAGCCCGAACACGGAATCGGGAATGGCATTCGAGCCCGCGGATGCTTTGATACCATCAAGCTCCTTGCCCAACTGCAGTTGAGCGAATACCGAATCGCCGTAAAGCAACGTCACTTTTCGCAACAAATGTGCGTGATCCAGATAAATTGTATTAGTTCCGGAACCGCGGTTCATAAACGCGAAGAAGAGAGATGCCGACACACCCGTGATTAGCAGCCAGGCCAGCCTGTTCACCCGTAATATGGAACGCATGTTCATATGCCTTTGAATCGAAGAATGTAATGCTGCATATCCTGATCGACTACGGTCAATTCATATTCTTCGCCTTTCACAATACCCGGGACGCGATCCAAGTCAATGTCAATTTTGTTATATCCACTTTTCACATTAATCGTTGGAAGTCGGTCGATCTGCTTTCCGGTGGATCTGGAAACAACTTTGTAATTGAGTTGTCCATCACGACCTCGGTTGTCGAATGCGAAACACACGGTATGGTCATAGATATAATTCCCGCCATTGACATCCTGCAAAAGTTTTCGGTAAGTCTTGATCGGGTTCAGGCTGCCTGACTCATTCAATGAAAATTTCCAAACCTCGCTCCACACGATAGTCCCGTCACTGCATTGTCCTTTCACCTGCCAGAAATATGCCTGGTCTCTGGACAGTGGCAGATTGAAATCGGAATAGCCATACTGTGGTTCGATCAAAGCGATCTGTACCAGCGGAGGATTAAAGTGAATGGCTTCTTCGCGCGTCTGACCCGGAAATGATTCCACCATCACGAGGTCATAACTAGATCCCGGCTCTAAACCCAATCCAGTCCAGCTGAATACCGGTAGAGGATTCTCCAATATTGCATTATCCGGAGGAAACACTTGCATAATGTTGCAAGTGACCTCATGCTGATATTCCTGACATTCCCTGTTCAGTATGATCCGTTCGTCTCCTGTACGGATCGATACACATAGTTCGAGGGTTCTGAATGACAATAATTCATATGCTTGCCATTTGTCCGATAGTTCGTTGGAAAAATACCCTGGATTCAGTCCCGTACGCAACTCTGAAAACCGCAATGCCTGGCTTTGCAACAGCCTAACCGGAACAGAAACGAAACGAATGATCGGAGCACCACCGATACTAACCAGGACATCGGCCGTGATCTCGATTTCAGGGCCCTGATTTATTAAAGTCAAATCATCCAACTGCTTTGACACCAGTGGGCTGGTGATCACTGGAAAAAGAACCTGAATCTGAGCCTGGGCCCGAAGGAGCAATGAAACCAGCGTAAGTATCAATATGGATCTTTTACCGAGCATTTATCTAGATGTTAGCGTGCATGTCATACGAAACCGATCACCGGCTCCCGTTACCGATCCATTCGACAGTATATCAAACTGATACTGCACCGACACCTGGACTTGTCTGGTAGGCTGGTATCCGTAACCGATGATTGTCATTAACCTTCGGAGTCGCTTGTTCTGAGCCTCGGAAGTCACTTGTCCTCTATAATTCTGCTTCCTGCCGATTCTTCCGGCGATGCTACAGGTACTTATCAGAGACGCCGGATCGTTCCAACCGGTTCTTAATTGATTATTGATGGCCAAGACCGTACCGCTGCTCCATTGAGCTCGATTACTCAGTTGAAACAAAAGGAGGTCAGAAGAACCCTCGATTGCTCCATTTTGGGTTGAAATGCGTGTCCATGAAAACGCACTAGTCTCTCCTTTGGACACGAATTTTGATGAAGCCGTCAGCGACAACGAAAGTTGCTCCGATGTCGTGAAAGCGGGCGCATGCTCATCGCCAATGCTAAGCTGATTGGTGTTGTTAGCATACTGGCCTGCAAACACGATGTTTTTCAACATTTGCATCCGCAGACTGAAGGTGCCATACGTCCTTGTGGCGGGGGTTCGTTCATAGCCCAACCGCATTCGTCCACCACTCAGATTAATGGCAATTCGACGATTGAAAAGGTCTTTCGTAATTCCAAGCGTGAGGTCCGATGAGATGCCTTGCTGAAAACGGATACCCGGAGAACTATAATCTCTTCCGAAGTATCGATATGCTCCTTGTATTGTCGTTGACAACCGTTGAATTGGTAGCCTGGTTTCCGTGAAACCGGCGAGATTGTCCGAAGAACCTATCCTGTTTAAATCCAGCCGACTGGCGAGTGCGCCCTTGATCATGCCGCCACCCGTTACCCGCTGTTCTTGGGTAAATGTTACTATTCTTGCCTGTGATACTGATGATTGTATATCGGCTTCTTTTACATTTCTGTCTGATAGGTCGAATTGGTAAAACCCTATATGACTCTTTTGAGTTGCCTTACCAGCGAAAAATGAAACCTCGGATAGCCTGTAATCGATACCGTCGCTACCTTGATCAACGGGTAGCGTATAGTTGAACAGGTAGTCCATGGGCGCGGCGTCGATGCTGTGTCTGATGCGTACGGACATATCCCGTCCATATTCCGCTTCGACGCCGTTGAATGCAAAACTTCGAAAGACGAGGGGGTTCTCATTTAGGTAGTTAAGTCCGATTTCAAACGATTTGATGTTTTTGTAAATCCTCGAAAATAGAGGCTTCTTGCCATGAAGCGAATCCGATGGCGATGACAGATTACGCCGTATCGAGTCGCGTAACACTGCATCGTGTTTATTGTAGCGGTCGATTGTCCGCTTACGCCACTGGTATAAGGCTGCGTAATTTTGCTGCACCGAATCGCCATACTGAATGAAGTTTTGCACCGAATCCCGTTCAGAGTCTGACAATGAATTCCATTGCAAAGAATCGGATTTGATCCTTCGCGACTGATTGTACTTCCTGGCCAGGACAGTATCATTCATCTGTCTTACTGCCTGTTGAAATCTGAAAAGACTATCGTCTGCAGCCGGGCTTCCCGTATAAGGCACTTCGCTCAGTCGGGTGGTTAGCTGTTCGTCCAGGTTGATCCGCGTAAGCCCGATTCTGAAACCGCTGATTGAGAACTTGTTTCGGGACGGATCATAGATGAGATATCCATTTGCACGAATCGGAAGACCAAGGGCTTTGCCGTTTAGCTGCAGTCTGTTCATGAATTGCCACTCCCCCCAATCGTCGAACCCGTTACCGGATTGCGCCACCTGCTCAGATCGGAAATTCAAATCATACCAGGTTCTGCTCCCGGCTTGCTTTCCGCCGTTTGCATTCGAGCCTTCTGAAAATAGGACTATCCACATGATTGAGATGGAAATCAGAATTGCACGAGCGTTATTTAGGTAATTATGGGTTGTTGAATACACAGTATTGTGACCCTGGCTTATTGAGCATTCAGCACTGCGTTGAAATAAGATGTGGTGAAGCCACAGGCATTGATTGCTGTAACTTGAACATTATATAGCCCCGGCGTGGCAAGTGTGAATGGAAAGGTACCCCAGGGATTATCAACTAGTCCCCAGTAATTACCCACCCTATACTCGACCGATTCAATATCCTGTGGATCAGGGCTCGCTAGTTGCAATAAATGACCCTGATTGATGTCTAAGTTTAAAGGCGGATCTGTTGGGGATGGTAATGGTTGCATTCCCACCAATACTTCGCTGTTCAACAACGAGGAGGGTTGAGATCCGAAGACAGTAACAATCTTTTGTAAAGCTGAAGTGCAACCGGTCGGGGAGGTAATTTCAAGTTCAATTGTGTAATGTCCAGAGGCTGAATACTGATGAGTTACGTGATCAAAATCTGTATTATTAATATCGCCGTCACCAAAATTCCATTGAAAGGAACTATAGGTTCCTGTGGGGACAGAAAGGTTATCCAACGCCACATCGGCATTGGCACAAGCTGACTCAGGTCCTTCTATTCGAATCTCGGGACAGTCATTCATCCCATACAATACCAGGTTGTCGATTGCCACTGAATATGGACCCTTAATACAATCTCCGTTGTTCTTCCAGACAAAACCAAGCTGAATGGAGTCTATGGACATTATTCCCTGCAGCGGAATAACAACTCTGCTCCATCTCGGTACGTTTCCGGCACAATAAAGCTGTTGGCTCGAAAAGTTTAACGTGCTCCAGGTGGATGGGCTTTGGCTGGAAACATACTGCACCGTAAGCCGATCATTCACATTTTGATCGCCGACCAAAATCAGATCAAACTCCAGCCGCAGAGCCGTGCAATGCTCAGTTCTAATCCATCTACTGGAAATCCGCTTGTGCGTGTTGTTGTTGCAACTATCGCGATAAATAGCACCAAGTCTAGCAGAATCACAATTATATCCACCGCCTGGTGCAATATATAGAAGCCCATCTTCCCCGTTAAGTCCATCAAGTAAATAGCATTCGCCTGCAATTGAAGAGAGGTCCGGTTGATCGCCTGACCAAATGAAGCCGGCCATATACCATTGATTAGGAAAATCACCAGTATGGGGTGGTGTGGCAACCGTATCAATAATCCATGGTGCGACTTGGGAACAATTACCTCGTGTAAACTTCTCTTCAAATAGCTTATGCCACCATCCTGTGGCTCGACTATCGAAGAACGTCAGCAAACAAAACATAAGAAGACGGTATCGCATGGCCCTTGATCTCGAAGGGCAATATGACTTTGTAAAAGCCGAAATTGAAGTACTGAGGATGGGGATTAATCAAGTACTTTGGTACTTATTTCATGCAATGGCTCAAATACATGTCATCTAGCTCGTCTAATCCCTTTTCACTAACTGATTCCGCCTATTGGACCGGACAGGTCGACCGTTTACTAAATAGTGCTTGACTTTAATAAAATACATCGCTATCATTACTGTGACAACCCTCTCTGTGTATGCATTTATCAATTTGAAGGCTTCCCCTAAAACAGCTGCGCTCTAAACTACTAAATTCGTAAAGCGTATGCGTAAATCAAAGTTCACAGAGGTTCAGATTGTGGCCATTCTGGCGCAGTATGAACAGGGGATCAAGGTGAC
>WBZT01000299.1_pt6 | contig 19274 bp, 12 predicted proteins | sample 5204241 | NCBI WGS metagenome assembly WBZT01 (sample SAMN12344358, study PRJNA552823) | activated sludge metagenome | biome: Activated sludge suspended growth; feature: Nitrification reactor; material: Wastewater; isolation source: activated sludge from nitrification reactor of wastewater...
ATTCTTTAGTAGAGGGTTCTCCACAAAATGTTACCCCAGTATTTAAATATAAACGTACGGCTTGCTTTGGATTTTGCGATGCCTATGAGTTTATTCTCAAATCTGATAATACAGCCTGTCTCGAAGGTATGATTTACCATAATAATTTAAACAGCAGGATTAATTACCGGAATAATTGTACCAATGTTTCAACTGCAATCTGGAAATTAATTCAACGTAAGGCCCTGGAAATGGGTTTGGAATCAATGAGCAATGAATATCCTGAAGATGGCGTTTTGATTCCCGATCTTTCAACAAAATTCATTGAATTGCAATTGGGAAGCAAATCTATCCAGATTAAGGAAACCTATGGGGCGCCAGCGAAATTAATCGAATTTGAAAATTTTGTCGAAAAACTGATAAAAGACATCAGTGTACATATTCCATCAACTAATGATGCGGATAGTGCTCTGGAAAGAAATTAAAATTTTCAGGATTGATTTTTAAGTATTGGTAAAAAGCATAGCTTAGAATTTGGGTAAGATGAAAGTCTTGCCCAAATTTTTGTATTAAATATTTTTTAATCTGAATAAGATAATATTAGACTTTACCTTTTTATTAGCGAACCAATGTAACTTCTCCGGAAATGATTTCAGGTAATTCACTATCCTCATACTCAATTTCCGCGTAGAAAGTATATACACCCGGCAATGCTTTTTCTCCTTTGAAATTTCCATCCCAACCTTGTGTGCTTTGATTGTTCCCGGGTTGAAGATATTGACCTGAATAAACTCTGTTTCCCCAACGATCAAACATTTGTAAGGATTTAATATTTTTTATTCTTTTTCCATAAATATTGAAATAGTCATTGACATTGTCAGTATTGGGTGAAAAAATATTGGGCCACCAAATCTCTCGAACTACCCGAACCAAAATCTTAATATGATCTGTCACTTCACAATCTGCCTGATCAATACCAGTTACAATAAAATCTCTTGTCTTATCCGCATAGTAGGCCAATTTACCTTTCCAATCCTGTTGATCATCTGTGTTAAACCATAAGGTATCTTTATATTGACTATTGATGCTTGTACCGCCAAACAATCCCAATAGAAGCGTATCCAGATGAACGAGGTCTCCCTGGTTAACAATTATTTGACGAATTACAGAAATGGAAAGTTTTGATGGCTCTTTTATGGTTAGCTTTTTAGTAAGGTAGCAACCATTTTTGTCTCGTGCACTAATCACATATTCGCCTTGGCTTAAATTCGAATATTGATTCTTCGTTGAATAGCTTGCGCCATTAACAGCGTATTCGAGATTCTGGATTACATTCCCACTGGAATCCAAAACAGAAATAATGGATATCATTCCATCCCTTTCACCAAAGCATGATGGGTTCATTTCTTGTGTAACAAATTCTTTTAATGGGTTAGGCATTTCTGATATGCTCAAAGTATCCGAATCCATACACCCATTCCGATTATCCCTCACGGTTAAAATATATATCCCGCCTGGTTTTCCAATCGTAATTTCTGAAGAATTCAATCCACTAATAATGTTTCCTGACAACGCAATCCAATGATACGAACCAATAGCTCCACTTGATGCCTTGGATGAACTGCCATCTAGTTGAATTTGGTCTATGGAACAACCCAACTGTGCAAGCGCTTTGATTAATGATGACGGCGGAATTTTATCTTCCAGTACATTGATTCGCAAACTGTCTGCGCAACCATTAACAGTGTTTTGAATTGTTAGTAAGTATGCTCCCGCACTATTGACATTAATTTTATGAAAATCAGGATTGGTTGTTATACCCGGGCCATCCCAATGTGGTAGAAAATTTGTCCCGGATTGTGAATGACTTCCATCCAACTCAATCACAGAATGATCACAGGTTAATGAATCCGGTATTTCAATACTAATAAAAGGTTTTGAAGTATCGGAACCAACGATCCAATTTATGGTATTGCTACACATTAGGATACTATCCTTTATGGTTAATATATAGGTTCCAGATTTGTCAATGATAATTTGATTTTTAGTAAAATCAAGAGGATTCACAAAATGTCCATTGGTTGTAGTCCATTGATAAAGAATCGTCGATCCAGAAGTAGATGAGGAATTCCGACCATCAAGCGTGATTTGGTTTTTGGAACAGGTAATGGTCTTGTCTCCCTGGATTATTGGTGTAGGCTTTGAGTACCAGATAACTTCCACAACATCATATGAAAGACATCGGTCTGACCAAATTATCTTACCAGTTGAAGAATCACGGTTTCCAACAACTACAACAATAAAATAGGATTTATTGCGCTGCATGGTCAAAGAATCAAAAACAAATCGACCCGTAGCGTTTTGTTGAATTACTGATCCATTTTTAGGATCATTAGCTAGTCCGTCGTACAATATGTAGAATACAGCATCATTTCCGTCAAGAATTTGTTGCTGCGGATTATAGTTGGTTATAGCTGTGTCGTATGAGCATAATTTAAGGATTGATTTGTTTAAATTTCCAATGCGGGTTACGCAAGGACAATCGTGTGTGCCAGTGATAATATCTGTTGAGCAATCAAATTGGTCATGAACATTTAAACTAAAGCCAGATCCGGTTTGAATCCAATCAGAAACCCATTCCGAAGGCTGGTTGACATCAAAGCTCCCTTGTAAAGATTTATTATTTGCCGTTCCAAGTATGTTCCAACTTTTCTTATCGCCATTTTGTACATTGATATGAACTCTATAATTTTCTGCGTTGGCATCACATTCGTATTTTAGTGTACTGTCTATAAAAAGAGGTGCATCTGCAAAAGTTATAGATAATGTATCTGATTTTATACAGTTAAAATAAGTAAGTTCCCACTTGAAGGTATATGTTCCTGGATGACTGACTTGAATATTTGTTCGCGCTACGGTATTGCTATCAATGCTTGCAGTTCCGGGCCCCGAAATCAATGTCCAGAGACCATTCCCGAAATAGTATTCAGCATCAGTCATGTATTGTAGTCCACAAATTGTTGTATCTCTACCACTTTGGGCAATGGGAAAAGGAACCCAAATAACAGGCTGATTATTCGATACACGGAGACAGGGATCCTTATCATCTACTGTTCCATCCTTTGGAGATTTGTCATCGCCAACTATTCTGGAAATATAATAGATATTATTTAACCCGAGCTTCATTTTGGTTTGGTCAAAACAAATCAAATCTTGAATGGAGTAGAAAGTATCAATTGCATTTTTAAAAAATCCCGTGTGTAAAACATACATTGCGGTATCTTCAAATGGAACAGTCTGTTCAGAAAGAATATTTTTAATTTGAACACACTGGTCCTCACAAACAATAAGCGTCGAACTATCTAAAATACCGGCATCAATAATTCCACAATTGCAATTAAAAACGTCTTGAATACGCGTAGATATGCAGCCATTCGAATCCTTAATCTGCAGTTCAAAAGGGTTCAGACTGACTAAAGTATCTGAAACCCATGAATTGTTATTTAAAACGCCACCGGCGGTAATTAGATTGTAAGGTGATTTTCCATTGATTATTTCTGCTTTGACAATGTATCTTCCCGGCTTGTTAAGATCCACACATATTTTTTCGATGTTGGTAATATCCGGATTCGGATAAAAGTCGACCAGTATGGTGTCTCTATCCTCACAAATTCCCTTATTTTCTTCCTTTACTTCGAAACCATACCGGCCAAAACCCCCTTGAATGGTTACTGAAGTAAGGGGATCGGTAGGCTTGGAAATGATTACGCCAGGACCGGAAATTTGTTTCCATAACAAGCTGCTTCCTTTGATCGATTGAAATGCCATTAAGTCGATACTTGATCCGCAAATGGAAGTGTCCGGACCAACAGCGACATTTGGTTTTTGAATAAACTGAAAAGGCTTACCGGATTTAGTTATTCGAATACAGCCTTGATTAAAATCTATGCCACCACGATTATTTTTTCTACCCAAATAAGCACCAACAAAATACTGTTTGTTGTATTGTAAATTTTGGTCGTAAGCCAAATTCAGGCTTTTTAATTCCCTTAAAATTGAATTCAGGGGATCCGAAGGATTATCGTATATAAAAAATATTAAGGTATCCTCAGGACTTTGATCTAAAATCTGACCTGAAGTATCATATAAAACTAATAGGAGCTCATCTTCACACAGTTTCTCAGCTGTACTGTCCAGACTTCCTATCTGATTGGTACATCTGCATTCAAAATCATGTATGAATTCAAAACTACACCCTTTCGAATCTTCGATAATAATAGTGTCCTTAACATTGTTTAAAATAGGCCCTGATGTATAAAAATTATTGATATCAATACTTCCGCTTCCTTTCTTTAATGTATATGGACTGTTACCACCTTTGATTTCAAATTTTATTTTATAGTCTGCATTGTTTCCACTGCAAATAATTACTTCAGGTTCTTTATAAGGGTTTTCTGAAAATAGTAATTCTACTGTATCTGAAACGATGCAAGTGTTGAGTTTTTCGGTCCATAAAAAAGTATACTTCCCAAAACTATCTACACTAAGATTTGATTTGATATCGTTGCTGTCTTGAATGAGTACATTTCCGGGAGCAAAAAATATTTGCCAATAACCATTTTTATCGCGTGTTCCATCAAATTTACCATTTAATCCACAAAAATGCATATCCTTACCGGCAAATGGGTGAGGCGCATCATTAATAATTATTTGATAGCAGCAATCAGGGCCTGTTCCACATTCACTAACATATGAATAACAGATTTTTCCTATGCCCGGGGTCGAAGCCCATTTAATCATAATTCTTGAAGAATCAATCGGATTAGGAGTTATGATGGTTCCATTCGTCACCGTCCAATAATGATTTTTAATGTCTTTAACGATATTGGTGTCAATGTAAAAAATACTGATTCCGCCGACACAGCTTAGGGTATCTCCGATTGGACAAATTTTGTTTAAGTTAAATTTATTTTCATCCAATGTTTCACAAAACTCCAATTTACAGTTCTTACTAATGGATCCTAATTTTGTATCAACGGATAATTCCAGACAATATTCATCTTTTTTTGTGACTAAAAGTTTTTCATCTGTACCGATTGATTTTTTTAATGGATCTGTTCTAAGGTACCAGTTATAGCTAAAACTATAGGTTTCGCCTCCACCGCAACTTTTGGATTGATTGATAATTTGTGGATTGATTTCAATTTCCTGGGATACGCATTTTTCAATAAAAATGGTATTGAATTTCAGAAATACGGCTGTCAGGTAATATGAACTATCGCATCGATAAGGGTCTGTTGAACTTGGAAGAGGCACCAGCGTTTGGCTTTCACAATTGTTAAAAATTCTTCCGGTTATGGGGTCTTTGAAAACGTCTGTTGGGTTGCATCCAATAAAATAATAATCCGGGATTGTAGGTACAGGCTGTATGATAATGTCAACAACAGAATCAAAATAGCAACAATTTGCATCTCTGAATTCCTTTCGGTAGGTACCTGACATATCAATGATTTCTCCGTGCCAGTTGTAAGGTACTTTTTCAGGACAGATATGGTATGGTCCTCCCTTTTTGTCATCAAGTTTTTTAACCGTTATGGTCGCGCATACGGGTCCATCCTTATCACATATTGAACTGGCTGTTCCTATAAGTGCAGTCGCACACAATATAAAATTTCCTTCATCCGGAAAATCCAGGGTAATGGTATTAGAATTTACACCCTGATCGACGCCATCTAAAGTCCACTTATACATGGATTCACAGCCAGCTTTTTGCGCATTCACAGTAAATTTTTGTTTACATGCACCTTTACAGACTTCTATTTTCTGATCCGCGTCATTATTTATTTTGCCAATGGGATCCAATTTAGGAGATGCTCCACCGGTTGTCTGTAATGTAAAATCACAAACATCTCCATTGCAACCATCCACAAAAAAATAATACACTTTACAGGCTGCCAGATTAGCACAAATGGTCTTTGTCCCAGTTGGTCCCGGACAGGTTGCATCGCAGATCAGTAAATTTCCGAAAGAGCAATCCTCATAGATACCCAATTGAATTCCATTGGTTCCTCCCGGAGGTGGGAATTTGCAATTATTATACGTTACGGTAATGCAAACATTGCCACCAGATGTAACAAAGGCCCACCATCCAATATTTGTCGGTGGTCCCCAGCCAGGACACAATGATGGTGGCCCTTGCATATTAGGATAATCAGCATTATGACAGGTATATCCATTCATGGCTGTCAATCCACATAAAACGTTGGCGCCATCGCAATCGTCTGAGCGAGCCGGGGTACATTGGCTATAGCTGTTGGTTAATACAGCAAGGCAGCCGTACAGAGCCAGCAGATATCTTAATATCTTATTCATAACTCCCAAATATAGTTAGATTTTCACTTTGAGCTAAGTCATTTTAGCCCTAAGTGAAAGCTCATTCTAAAAGAAATTAATTAAAGAAAAAAAGAATAGAAAAAATTAGAACTTCAAACTAGTTTAAAAAATTGATTTTACCTGTAGGGTGGACCTTTATCATTTCCATGAGAGGAATGAATGAAGAAAATTACATCGTATTGGTTAATTTGCGCTGCGAGTTATAATTTCTAATGCAAAGAACCTATCAAATTGAATGTTTCACAAAATGTGATTTTAATTCGTTGCTTTATTTATATCGCTGAAATCATCTCTTAATAATTCAGGATAAAAACCAGATTCAATGAGTTCATTTAATGCAGATTGAACCGCAGGCTTGTCTTCGATATACGTAACGCCAAACCATGGCGAATTCGAGGCAAGCACTGCAACCTTAATAGACATAGAATGAATAAGATGTTGAATTAGTTCTGGTATAAAAAATTCCTCTGATTTGGTTTGCAGGTGAAGTCCTAGGAATTCTTTAAATAATTCGTTCGCAAAATGAAAGTAGCTGGTATGAAAACCCCAAATATTCATTGAAACCAGACTATCCAGACTTAATTCATATTCTGTATTTTCTTCGCGATAGCTGGCAAGGTCATTTTTGAGTCCGATTCCTTTGCATTCCTTGATATATTCCAGAAATCCAAGACTATTTTTGGTACAAACTCCTCTATTGACGGTACCATGTTCTGAAAGTGTATTCCGAAGATGGTAGGCAATGACAGCATATCGGTGCTGATTCACAGTGCCATTGGTCAGCGCATCAAAAAGACTTTTCAACGCAGGGCGACAGTAATAGTCATCGGCATTGATGACGCCAAATGCTTCGTGGATTACATTTCTGGCAACCCATACGGCATGTGCAGTACCCCAAGGCTTGGTACGATCAGCAGGACATTGAAAGGGTTCTGGCAGATCATCTAATTCTTGAAATACATAATGTAATTCGACTTTATCTGACCAGATTGAATTAAAACGCTGAATGAATTCTTGCTCAAAACTCTTTCTTATTACAAATACTATTTTAGTAAATCCACTTCGAATGGCATCATAAACAGAATAATCAATAATGGTCTCTCCGTTTGGCCCAAAGCTATCCAATTGCTTTAATCCGCCATATCTGCTGCCCATTCCGGCGGCTAAAACCAGCAAGCTTGCCTTATGTTGCATTTTTGGGTCGTTTTGACGGCAAAAATAAATATTATCTGAGAATTGTAAATATTCAATTGTTTAAAAGCAAGAAGCTTTGAAGATCAATATCAACCGATTAATTTACGCTGTCTGAAATCATACATCTTGAATTATCTAGATAGATTGTATTTTTTTCAAGTGTTATATAGCAAAGTTCAATTGACTTTTAGGAATCATAATACTTTGAATATTAATATAAATCTATAAGGATATTGTTGACAATAAATTTCTATTAAAAAAGAATAAGCCCTAACCAATACGCATTGGATAGGGCTTATTTTGAATTATTGTTCAGCTTTATTTAGCTATAGAAAGCATTTTCGTTTTTTGTGCGTAGGATGATGAAATACGCAAGACGTAATTACCGGAACTTAAGTCAGCTGTTTCCAGTCTAATCTGATGTGTTCCTTCGGATACTTTACCCGCAAAAACAGTTTTTATCTCTGAGCCAATGGCATCATATAAATTAATTCTGATAAATTCATTTTTGCTGTTAAAACTAAGAATGGTGTAAAGATCTGCTGGATTTGGGCTACTGCTTATTTCAAAGTCAAAATCCCTCTTTCCATCATTTTCAACAGCAGTAGAAATGCATCCTTCGATTAGTGGAAGTTTTTGGAAATCGTCTTTCAATAATTGTTTTACAATGGAAGCTTCTACTTGAAACCAATCTGTTAAAAGTGTGGCATACACGGATCTAAAATCATATTGCATTGCTACACCTTCATCATTATCTACACGATCATTGATGGTTGGATTATTGCCTAAAATTCCACCTTTGATACAAGAACCAAATAAAAAGAGTGGTGCGGCTGTTCCATGATCTGTACCTGTACTGTCATTTGCTTTGATTCTTCTACCAAATTCAGAAAATGTCATTCCTACTACTCTTTTTTCATTTCCGGATTTTTTAAGTTGATCCTGAAATCCTTTGATAGCATCAGATAATTCCTGTAGGAGATTGGCATGATTGCCGAGTTCATGGTCATCCGGATCACATTGATTAGAGTGCGTATCAAATGTACCAATACTTACGACGTACACTTTGGTCTTTAAGCCACCTTTAATGAGTTGTGCAACAATATTGAGTCGATCCAGCAGACCATTTCCGGATGCTGTAATACTTCCTCCTGCAGCGGTATTTGCATCTTTGATCACTTCTGAATAATCGTTGTATTGTTGCAGGGTGGTCATAATGTATCTTAATTCGTTTCCATAATTCGTTGATGGAATAGAAGTGCTGAATGTTGGTTCAGGAATGGTTGTCAATGTGGTAGGATCATTAATGGCCAGACTGAAGTTTACCACCGACCTTGACAAGTTTCACTAACATTTCCACCAACGGTTATAGCGAGTGGGTCTGGAAAGTCATTGTTTGGATATCCGGTTGGGAAATTCGGATGATTGTTGTTGTAGTAACGTCCCAGCCAGCCGGTAGTTATCACTTCATCGGCAGCGGATCCAGAGGTCCAGATATCTGTCGATCGAAAATGCGATCTGTTCTGATTGGGATAACCAATGGAGTGTATTAACTTAAGTGTTCCATCATCGTAAAGAGATTTCATTCCTGTCATTGCAGGGTGGAATGCAGTTTTATCAGTTAGTTTCAATCCTAGACTTTCCTTGATCAGAATTTTATTTCTAACCTTATCGAGATTAGAATATTGATCGAGTGGAAGAACACAATTAAGCCCATCGTTTCCACCGGTTAATTGAATTAAAACCAATATTTTATCATTATCAGGAGATACAAAATCAAGGAAAGAGTTACGGGCAACCGCATTTACTGGAATTCCATTAATTAACAATGGGGTAGAAGCCATTGCACCTATTTTTAAAAACGATCTTCTTTTCATGGTCGTATTTTTTTAAAATTTTCTTTTTTTTAAATAATAAATTAACTAAGATGATATTCTGGCATGGAAGTCAGTGCAATCAGAAAACTGCGCAATCTGTTTTCAACATTCGTTTTAACCTGTGTGTTGGTAGGATCATTTTTGTAAGTGTTCCACAGATTCGTCCATACTGCTTCGGTCATATTTGTCAAAAGTTTGGATTTCAGAAAATCAAGTTGAGCTTGTTGAATGGGTTGCGGAAGAAGATGAGCTACCACATCTGAGATCAAGATATTGGCATCTTGAGGATTGTCAAATTCAGATGCATATTCTGTAACATCCGCTCCATAGATCTGATTCCCCTGTCCGTTTAGTCTGAATCCAAATCTTTTATTAATGAGCGTAGTTCCTAAGGTGTATCGTAAAGGATAGGTAACTGAGTTGATCCAAATTTCATGGTATGCTGGTTCCTGATAATAAGCAGGCCATCCTGCAACACTTGGCAATCCGAAAATTGCCTGATTTTGGTTTAATACATTTCGGTACGCAGAAAGGAATAGTGGGTAAGTCAAGGTGTAATCGCTGGGAACCTTCATTTTAAGGGCTTTGGCCGTATTGAAAAACCATTCATAAGGTGATCTGATAAGTGCACCATATGCTGCATCAGAAAAAAAGTGATCACTTGTAAGTAATGTATTCAGAACCGGAGTGACGTTAAAGTTATTGGCAACTAATACATCGGCAAGTCCCTCTACGATTTCCTGTTCAATGGTTTGATCCAATTTGTAGTAGACAAAATATCTGTATAATTTTCTACAGATAAACGTAGCCGCTTCTCTTTTCTTAAAAATGATCTCTATTAGATCTTTATATTCATTTTCATTGTTGTTCTTAATAATGGCATTATTGAAACGAATGGAAAGTTTTTTGTCAGACGTGTCGTGGTAATCTGCTTTGTTGTTATTTCTTGGGTTGACATTAAATTTCACATCAGGTAAAATCGAAGTAGTATTGTTGGCTTCCACTTTCACATTAGCTGGAGTAACCCATCCGGTCAATACTTTTGCAATTTGCAGAATATCATCTTCAGTATAGGTTGTGTAGTCACCAGGTCCTGCTAACGGTCCTTTTCCCAGAGTGAAAAGTTCCATAAGCTCTCGGGCATAATTTTCATTAGGAGCTGTGCGAGTATTGGTATTTCCATTGAGGTAGCCAAGCATGGCTCCATCAATAGTAATGTCTTTGGTCATTTGTTTAAAATCACCGAGTACGTTTTTGCGGATCGTGGTGAGATAGCTATAGGATTGATTGGCAAGAAATACATCGGACACTACAAAGTGGTTGTGCCAGAACATCATCATCTTTTCCGTAAGGCTAACACCTTCGTTAAATATATTCTGCATGAACCAGGCATATAATGAATTTTCACGCAGTGCGCTAAGACCTTGAATGGAAGGTGTAAATCGTTTATCAACCCAAGACTCACCCAAATTACAATAAGGATCTGCCGGCGTAGCAGAATAATTCAGCGGAGCAGCGGGGTCAGCCGTTTTCTGTAACAGTTTACTCATCGTCTTGCTTAAGCCATCGTTTACCGCTTGCTTAATTTGTGCGTGTGTTGGCCCAAACATAGCTCTGCGTAATAAGTGAGCCGCTGTGGCATAATTCCAGGGTCCATTGTATGGATTTAATCCACCTCCAAGTGGCAGCGCCTCGCTGAGCGAAGCAGAATGGCTACCGGTTGTTGCGATAGATTGAAAAAGTTGTCTTCTATCCATTGTAATTAGTTTTATTGGTTTAAAATTGTATGACTTAATGTTTCGTTAAAAGTTAAATACGAATCAAATATATATGAAAAAAAATCGTCGGGGATGAACAATTCTTTGACATCACATTGGATTATGTAGATTGAAGGACAGAAAATGAGATCTGTACCCAATAAATTGAATCAATTTAGCGGATAACGCCAAGTTTTGTTCCGACTTTGGTAAAAGCTTGAATACACTTGATCAGATCTTCGGTTTCATGACCAGCTGAAATTTGAACTCGAATTCTTGCTTTGCCTTGAGGTACAACAGGATAGAAGAATCCAATGACATATATCCCTTCTTTTAGCATTTCTGATGCGAATTCCTGAGCAAGTTTGGCATCGTAGAGCATTACAGGAATAATTGGGTGAACACCGGGTACTAGATCAAACCCTGCTTCCGTCATTCCTTTTCTAAAAAAACGGGCATTTCTTTCAAGCTTATCTTTTAACTCGGTAGATCCGTTGAGTATATCTAAGACTCGAATGGATGCACCGACAATACTCGGGGCGAGTGTATTTGAAAAGAGATACGGTCGTGAGCGCTGTCTGAGCATTTCCACGATTTCCTTTCGGGCTGCGGTAAACCCTCCGGATGCACCACCCAGGGCTTTTCCGAAGGTTCCAGTAATAATGTCTATTTTTCCCATGACATTGTTGTACTCATGGCTTCCTTTCCCTTTGGCACCAATAAAACCGGTAGCATGACATTCATCTACCATTACCATGGCGTTAAACTGATCAGCGAGATCTACAATTTTATCTAACTGGGCTATGGTGCCATCCATGGAGAAGACGCCATCGGTTACAATTAGCTTCCTTCGGCAGCTGGATGCTTCTTGCAGTTGCACTTTAAGATCATCCATGTTGTTATTCTTGTATCGAAATCTTTTTGCTTTGGACAAACGAACACCATCAATAATGGAAGCGTGATTCAATTCATCCGAGATAATGGCATCTTCCTCCAACATTATCGGTTCAAAGATTCCACCATTCGCATCAAATGCAGCTGCATATAGTATGGCATCCTCCATGCCTAAAAAGTCGGCTATCTTTCGCTCCAGTTCTTTATGTATATCCTGCGTGCCGCAAATAAAGCGAACAGATGACATTCCAAAACCATGTGTATCAATTGTTTTTTTTGCAGCATGGATGACTTCTGGATGACTGGATAGCCCAAGATAATTGTTGGCACAGAAATTCAAAACATTACCGCCTTCTAAAGTATGTATGTGTGCAGCCTGTGGCCCGGTTATGGTTCGTTCTTTTTTAAATAATCCTGCTTGTTGAATAGATTGAAGTTCAGCCTGAAGTTGATTTTTAATGTCTCCGTACATTTTTAATAATTTGCAACAAATGTAAATCTAAATCTAGGATTATGGATGACAAAATGGGAGGTTGATCAGTTGTATTAAAGCAAGAGGGTGTAACATTAAAAAATCTAGGACATCAAGAATCAGATCGAAAGCTTCTGGTTCAATAGTAAGTAATTTGAACGAATGCTAACTTACAATTTGTTTAAGAAAAGATGAAAGAATCAAGGTAGTTTGTATTTTTTTTTACGTTGGAAATTATGGGTGAAATGCATTTATATTATGCCATACATTTTTAATACAGGAATAAATGTGAAGAAATTTACTGGCTAATAAAAAATAATCTAAAACTATTTGGCAAGCTGATTGAACTAAAGGATATTTATTAAAAAACAAAGCAATATTATGTATAACTACTTTTAAATTTTCAATATGTAAAGGCATTGGTACACCTTATTTTGGACTTAAGTCTTGTCACTGTAAGCCAACAGGCTTCTGCGCAGTGGTCAGGTGAATTGGATCAATAATCTTCGTCAAATTCAATACATTTGCAGACAATTCAAAATATGCTTTCAAAATTCAGTATTGTACTTACCATCCTACTTCAGATCTCTTTGGTCTACAAGGCATTCCCGCAAAAAGTTGATTTGACCAAACTCAAAGGAATGAGCATTCGAAACATCGGACCTTCCGGAATGAGTGGAAGAGTCACGGCGATAGATGTTGATAAAGTAAACCATAAGATTTATGTCGGAACCGCATCCGGGGGATTGTGGCTGTCGGATAACGGAGGTATAAGTTGGAAGCCTATTTTTGATGAACAGCCGACATTATCTATTGGCTGTGTTAAAGTCAATCCCAAAAATCCATTAGAAATCTGGGTTGGTACAGGAGAAGGCAATCCAAGGAATTCACACAATGCTGGATATGGTATTTTTAAATCAATGGATGGCGGCAAAACCTGGAACAATATGGGCTTGCAGCAGACGAGGTTAATACATCGCGTGCTCATAGACTTTGATCATCCCAATACGGTCTATGTCGGGGCATTAGGTTCGGCCTGGGGTCCCAGTAAAGAAAAGGGTGTTTTTAAAACCATGGATGGTGGCAAAACCTGGAACAAAATTCTATATGTAAATGATTCAACCGGTGTGGGAGAAATGGTTATGGATCCTCAAAATCCATCAAAACTCATCGTAAACATGTGGCAGTTCTATAGACTTCCCTGGGAAATGAAATCCGGTGGCAAAGGTTCTGGAATTTATATTACGTACGATGGTGGAGATCATTGGAAAAAGATCAGTTCTAAAGAAGGAATACCCGAAGGTGATATTGGTAGATGCGGGTTAGCCATTGCAGCGTCCAATCCTGAAATTGTGTATGCGCTCATTGAAGCTAAGGAAAATGCCTTGTTTAAATCGATGGATGGTGGTGAACATTGGCAAAAGGTAATTGAAGATCGTGGATTCAATGGAAGGCCATTTTACTTTTATGAAATATATGTAGATCCACAAAACCCCAATACTATATATAGTTTGCACACTTATTTAGTCAAATCTATTGATGGGGGAAAGACCTACAAAAGTATAGCCGATTATGGCAATGCCGTGCACCCGGATCATCATGCCTTTTGGATTGATCCGGAGAATCCGAAATATATTCTGGAAGGGAATGATGGTGGTTTGAATGTCTCATATGATGGAGGAGACAGCTGGCAATTTATATTGAATCTACCGGTTGGACAATTCTATCACTTGAATGTGGATAATGAATTCCCATATCATATTTATGGTGGTATGCAGGATAACGGTTCCTGGGTTGGACCGGGATTCACCCTTTCTGCTGGCGGCATTAGGGTTAGTGATTGGCAGGAAGTGTATTTTGGAGATGGATTTGATGTTGCGCCTGTAGTTTCAAATATGAGATATGGTTACGCCATGTCACAAGGTGGAGAATTGGGAAAATACGATCTGAATACCGGTAGAGTAGAGTTTATCAAACCAGTGCATCCGGATTCAATCAAATTGAGATTTAACTGGAATGCCGGAATGAGTACAGATCCACATCATCCGGATGGACTGTATTACGGTTCTCAATTTCTTCACTATTCCCCAAATCAAGGCGTTGATTGGAAAATTTTATCACCGGACCTTACGACCAATGATACCTTAAGGCAACCCAAAGAATCAGGAGGCCTCACGCCGGATGTTACCGGAGCAGAAAACAATACAACGATAATTTCTATTGCTCCAAGCCCAGTGAATAAGGATGTTATTTGGGTTGGCACCGACGATGGGAATCTTCAATTGACAACAGACGGTGGAAAATCGTGGAAGAATTTAATAGACAATATAAAATCAGCTCCAAAAGGGGCATGGATTCCACAGATTGAAGTTTCTACAACCAATGCTGCGCAAGCATTTGTTGTGATAAATAACTATCGACGCAATGATTACAAACCATATTTGTTCTTAACCGGTGATTATGGAAAGTCCTGGACCAATCTGGTAGCGAATTCTGACGTTAAGGGTTTTGTAAATGCCATTGTTCAAGATAAAATTGAACCCAATTTATTGTTTTTAGGAGCGGATGATGGATTATATATATCGTTTGATTTCGGAAAAAACTGGAATCACTGGCTTAATAATTTTCCACAAGTTCAAATTCAGGATATGAAAATTCAATCGACTTTTAACGATCTTGTTATCGCAAGTTTCGGACGGTCGTTTTGGGTTTTAGATGATATAACGCCACTTCGTAAAATTGCACAAACCAATTCAAAAATTCTGGAAAAAGAATTTACTTTACTTTCCTCACCAGATGCCTATGATGTAAATTATAAGTCTTTTGCAGGAACCCGATTTTATGCTCAGGCTGATTTCAATGGTGCTAATAAAAATGTTGGAGCACATTTTTTGCTAAGAACCAACAAGCCAGCTGCTAAAAGTGATAGCGCTTCAAACAACAAGGCCACTATTTCTATTTATGACGCATCTCATAAACTCGTCAGAGACTTTAAACAAGAATTAAAGGATACCGGATTGCAGATGGTTTATTGGGGTTTGGAGACGAATGGACTCCCTTTGCCATCTAAGGCTGATGCCAAACCCGATGATAATAAGCCAGGTGGCGTTAAAGTACTTCCCGGACAATATATGGTTCATGTTCTTTGGAATGGATTTTCAGATTCCTCCTACTTCCATGTAAAACCTGATCCAAGATCTGAAATTAATGGAAGCTCAATAATAAAACAAAACAATCTTATTCAAGACATCAGAATACATTGTGATAGTCTTGCTACAAGTTATTCAAAAATCAAAGATGTTAAGAAATCCATCGATTTGATTGAAAAATTAAGTTCAAGTTATCCGGATACGATTAAAAAGAAAATTACAAAACTAAATGAAGAGCAAAGAAAATTGATTAAAGATTTAGAGATTGAATTATTTGGTGCAGAAGCAAAAAAAGGGTATGAGAGAGATCCAGATGATATTATGACCAATGTTTATACCTGTTTCAATTATATTGGAACTTCGGGAAATGAGCTGGGATCCAATGTCGCCATACAATGCAATAAAACATTAAAGTCAATAAGAATATTTCAATTAAAAATGGACGGATATTTAAAAAATAACTTTGTTTCATTCCGAAAAGAAATTGAAGCATTTAAGCTTTCCCCATTTAAAGAATAGAAAATTACCGAAGAATACAAAAGAAATAGAAATGTAAGCGTACTGCTGTTTACATTTTTTTCTAAAGTTCGTTTCCCCTGCTGGCGCAAGTTTTCAAACTTGTGCCAATATTGACTTCTGGCAATAATAAAAAGGTTTCGTCTGTCTTTTGCTGTAAATCTTCCGGAACCTTCAGCAATATGTAAAGGAATACTTAGGGAAGCACGGAATAATTGATCAGCGGTTGCTTTATGAATTTTGGCATCTATAATAAAAGCGCTTATCTCTGTATGGAATAATTTAGATTTTTAATAAACTTTCTATTTCTGAAAATCCTCTGCCGGCGCAAATCTTCCCCGTCCCGCCCATGCGGGACTGACTTGTGCCATGGTATAATATTCATCTTAAATGTTTTAATAATTTTTATGACGCTAGTATTAATAAGCCTCAAGCAAAGAAGACCTGAGTTATATGAGGCACATGTTTGAAAACTTGCGCCAGCAATTGGTTGAGCATCTATTTAAAGGATAATATAGAATCTGAAAATTCGTTTACATTCGTCCAAAATGAATTAAATTTGTATGGCTCCAATAGAATAGGAGTATATAAGGTGCCAAGCAGAAGCATGACCGATAACAATATATCCAGAATTACAACGCGATATAGGAATTATCGACATTATGAGAATTCTAATCATTTGGGTAATATTATGACAGTTTATTCTGATCGTGTGAAGGGCATTTTAGGTCAGACACAACAAAAAGCATCGTATTATGAAGCTGATCTGGTCTCAGCCAATGATTATTACCCTTTCGGCCAAGTAATGAGAACCAGACATTATCCTAACAATGGTGGCGTCAATGGATTTTTTGCAAGGCATAGATATGGTTTTAATGGCAAGGAAGCCGACTATGAAGGTGAGATTAACACACTTAATACTTACGACTATGGATTTAGGATTTATAATCCTGGGATAGCAAGGTTCTTGAGTGTTGATCCATTGACGAAGAAATTTGCAATGCTTACTCCTTTTCAATTCGCTTCTAACACACCTATCCAAGCTATTGATTTGGATGGGCTAGAAGCTGCGTGTATTAATCATTATACTACATCTTTAGTAATAGTAGTACAAGGTATGGAAAATGCAAACCCAGATAGAGAGCATACACAAGTTCAAAATGATAAATACAATAAATCTGGCATTGAAATAAATGGTTTATCAAGAATATATGATGATGCGAAGGACAAGCCAGAGATACAAGTAGTCGTATTTTCTTCTAGTACGAATGAATTTACTAAAAAGGATATCACAACAACTATTCGTGAATTTAAAAAGATGAATCCAAATGGTAATGTTATTGTTACAGGACATAGTCTAGGAGCTGATAATCTTGTCGAGATGGCCAGAGAAAATACAGATTTAACGATAGATCATATGATTCTGTTAGATCTAGCTGATCCAAGTTGGGATACTGATAATATCTCATCAAATGTGAAGAGTGTTAACAATTACTTTGTGCCAGATAAAAGTCTTTTAGGCTCTAACCCTGGTGGAGAGGAAATAGAAATTGACGATCCAAAACAAACAACTGGCAAGAATATACCTAAGCCAAATTCAACACATACATCAATTGACCAAGATATGCAAAATGATGTATCAAAGGAAATCTTAAACAAAGTTTCTGATTTGGACAAAGCGAAAAGAAAGTAATTATTTATAATGAGACCATTTCAAATTATTTCAATCCTAATTATCTTACTAACTTTCATATTATTGTCATACCAGGAGAAATTTCAAAACCAAGGAACACTATTTACTATTCTAGGTGTCTTACATACAATATTTTATATTTTTGAAAATAAGCACTTTAAAATTTCAAGAACTACAATAATTTTATCTTCTCTTGTTTTACTTACTTCATTAGTTTTACTAGTTCAAATAATAATATTTCTCAGACTTAAAAATTATGGGCATTGAATCGTCACTACCAGAGGTTTTTGAGTGTTGATCCGCTGACATCAAGTTATCCTGAGTTAACCCCATACTCATTTGCAAATAATAGACCTATTAATGCAATTGATTTTGATGGATTAGAGCCTAAAGATAGTTATGCAAATTACCAAGGACATGATTTTGGTCATTATTATGGCGATTCATGGCGATATCAACAAGTTAAGGATCAAACCACTTCTAAATCATATTGGGTAGCTAGTAGATTTATTAATGGGCACTATGACCAAGAATTTCAATATGCTGATGTTGGTTCTGACTTTAACGGGTATAAATCCTTTACTCCAGAGGGATATCGCCCAAACAGCGAAATATTTGGAATTTATGCAGCAGGCTTATCTTCATTTGGCGCGGCAATGACAAAAGCTACTTATTCATCAATACTATATGGTATGTCATTTACTGGTGCTGGAGTAGCTGCAAGACTTATGGGGCATTCTAGCCTATTTACCTTAAGGGGACTAACTACTTTCAGTATTAGTCAAAGATTAATTGCTGGAGCAGCCGATGCCGGGATACAATATGCATTTTCAGATGATGGTTGGAAAGGTGTTAACTGGTTGGGCCCAGCTGCCCAGATGGCATATCCGAATCCTTTTAGTAGCTCCCTTGTTGGCAATAGCTTTAACCTAAGTTATAATAGCTTTAAAAATGGCAGTTATGTTATACCATCAATCATCAAAAGTCCAATGTCCTCAAGTGTATCAACATTTGGTGGAGGGCTCGGTAACTCTTTCTCAAATGGATTCGGAAAGTTAAGTGAAGGATTTGGAATGACTTTGAATTCTGATTTTATTGGAAATGCCACTGGTAATACAATCGGAAACATTCCTGGAAAAGTCGAAGATAATGGAATTGGAATTGGAGCAGCTATTAATAGATATTTTAACAAATTGAAATAAAAGTTATATCAATTGAGAAAATATATTTTAGGCGGGTTAATTATTTTTTTTTCGATAGGATATCTTTTTTATGTTAAAAATCAATTTAACCTATCTAAAAGAGCAAAATTCTCAAACGCAACAATAATTTTTGTTGGCAAAGGAGTAA
>WBZT01000999.1_pt1 | contig 19272 bp, 16 predicted proteins | sample 5204241 | NCBI WGS metagenome assembly WBZT01 (sample SAMN12344358, study PRJNA552823) | activated sludge metagenome | biome: Activated sludge suspended growth; feature: Nitrification reactor; material: Wastewater; isolation source: activated sludge from nitrification reactor of wastewater...
GCGCCCGCACGACCTAGCAGCACAAATGCCAAGAGCGGAAATGGCCGAACCGGTGCATGGAAAAGCCGGCTTGGGGGTGACCCCGAGCCGGCGTTGGGCTTGACCCGTGACGAATTGGTGGATTAAGGCAATTTGTGGGTAGCCGACTGCCTCTGACAAATCGGCTGGGCTGCAACCGTTGTTATGGTATAGCTGTCCGAAAAGACCGTCCCACCCGAGGGGCACGAAATGGAATTTTTCAGATAGGGCGTCACGTCAGACTCGGTGACGGTGGCGGACGTATCCTTCTTCTGCTCCAGTGCCCATTGCTGGATGGCGCCGTCTATTTGCCTCAAGTTGTTGATGCAGGCATTCATCTGGGCTGTTGTGCGAGCACGCACAAAGTTGGGAACTGCAATCGCCGCCAGCAACCCGATGATGGCCACAACGATCATGATTTCCACCAAGGTGAAAGCCCCGCTTCTGCGTTTCTGTGTTTTCATACTGACCTTTCCATTTGGGGTGCGATGTGAACCTAGGCTAAGGCGGGTTAATATTATTTCAATGGTGGTTCACTTATTGCCTTTTGCCAAACACTCCCTAAATTTACATTACTCTGGATAACCGCAGCAAAGGTGAAGTTCCGCAAGCTGGCGAGTTTGTAAGCGGACACGAATCCGTAATATCCTCGATAAAGAACTGGGTCGCTCCGGCGCGGCGTGTCCAATTATCCAACCCCAGAAGTCCAGATTCGTGACGGACAGACAAGGTCCTGAATAGAATCCTCACCCCTTGGGGGTACCAAATTATCTTGGAGGCCTGTTCGAACAGCAGATGGCGCGTTCGGAAAAGCTGACCGTGAGTCCGGTCCTCACCCCACCGCCATCCCCAGCAGGAACTCGATATTGCTGTTGGTCTTTCTGAGCTTGCTCAACATCAACTCCATCGCTTCGACCGGCGCCACGCCGGTCAAAGCGCGTCGCAGGATTACAACCCGGCTGTACTCGTCCGGATGGTAGAGTAACTCCTCCTTGCGGGTGCCGGAGCGCTCGATGTTGATGGACGGGAAAATACGACGATCCACTAGCGCGCGATCCAAGTGCACCTCCATGTTGCCGGTGCCTTTGAACTCTTCAAAAATCACTTCGTCCATGCGCGAACCGGTGTCCACCAAAGCGGTTGCCATGATGGTGAGTGAACCACCCTCTTCAATATTCCGTGCCGCGCCAAAGAACCGCTTGGGTTTGTGCAGCGCGCTGGCATCCACACCGCCGGAAAGAATTTTGCCCGAATGCGGTTGAATGGTGTTGTAGGCGCGGGCGAGCCGGGTGATGGAATCGAGCAGGATCACCACGTCGCGCTTGTGCTCGACCATGCGTCGAGCCTTCTCAATGACCATTTCTGCCACCTGAACGTGTCGCTCCGGGGGTTCATCGAACGTGGAACTGATCACCTCGGCGCCCACGCAACTGCGCTCCATGTCCGTCACTTCTTCCGGCCGCTCGTCGATCAACAGGATGAACAGGTACGCCTCTGAATTGTTTTTCAAAATCGCATTGGCAATTTTTTGCATCAGGACCGTTTTGCCGGTGCGCGGCGGGGCAACAATCAGGCCGCGCGTACCCTTGCCGATGGGGCAAACCAAATCCAACACCCGGGTGTTCAATTCGTCGGCGGCGGTTTCCAGAATGAACCGTTTGTTCGGGAACAACGGGGTCAGGTTGTCGAAGTGCGTCTTCTCCTTGGCTCGCTCCGGATCCTCACCATCAACCGCCTCCACCTTGAGCAACGCGAAAAACTTCTCTTTTTCCTTCGGGGGCCGAATCTGACCGGCAATCAGATTGCCGGTCTGCAAATCAAACCGCCGAATTTGTGACGGAGAGACATAGATATCCTCCGGGCAGGGCAGATAATTGAAACTCTGCGAGCGCAAAAAACCGAAGCCCTCCGGCAGCACTTCCAAGACTCCTTCGGAGAACATCACTCCCGCCCGTTCGGCATTCTTTTGCAGAATATGAAAAATGACCTCGTGCTTCCGCATCGTGCCAAAATTCTCGACGCCGAGGTCTTTGGCCATGTTGTTGAGGCCCGTCATGGACATGGCCTGCAATTTCGCGATATTGATCGAAGAGGCGATCTGATCCTTTTGCAACACCGGTCGCTGTTGCTTCGGCTCCACTTCCTCCAATTCAACCGGCGAGGACGGAGGACGCAATCCGGTTGAAGAAGTCGTGGCTGGAGGCGGCGCAACCGGAGCAGGTGCATTCAGCATCGCCGAAGGAGCGGGCACGGGAGTTGGCGCATCTTCCATTTCATAACCCAAATCATCTCGGGGGACGCTGATCTCCTTCGGAGCAGCCTTCGCGACCTTGGTCTTGGCGCGTTTCGTGGATATTCTTGCCATATGAATTAGACTAAATCTGCGGTTCGCTGCGCGGGTTCCCCAAGCCAGTGAAGCCAATTGTCAACCTTGGACGCCCAACGACTTGAAAAGTTCAAATTGGAATGGTCACCGACCGGTTCGCTGAAAACTTGGAGTCTTCAGAACTGCAAGGGAATTCTCCGCGGTCAATACGCCCACACGTTGGCGCACTGTCCCTAGCCTGTCAAGCGATTGATTTGGAGCAAAAGCATCCCTTAATCAGCACCATCGTTGATGATGAAACAAGCTCGCCTTCCGCACCACACCGCCTTCAACCAGCGAGCCCAATACATCAGTGGCTGGTTGCCTCCAATTTTTGCGCTGTGCTTCCGCAGTGAAAACCTAAATCGTTCACCCAAGATCTTCTGCTGCCTCCGTCTTTCCTCCCAGCATATGCGGTGAAGCACGACCACCGTCCGGGTGATTCCCAATTTCACGGTTGGGTGCGGTCTTCGTTCTTTGGCGCGAGGAAGCCAAGTGAAACCAGAAACTGATCCGCGGCTTCCAGCGTTTCGCGGTAATAGCGCCCAGCGCCGCGACCGAAATTGAAAAAGCCGTGCCCCTGCCCTTCGTAACCAATCAGTTCACAACGGTTCCCAACCCTCTTCATTTCTGCCGCGAAGGCTTCCGCCGTTGCGTACGGGACCGTCATGTCTGCTTTCCCATGAAAGACCATCGCCGGCGGCGTCCCGGCCTTCACGTGATGCGCGGGCGAAATGTCCCGGGGTGCTACCCCGAGCCGCTCCTCGTTCAGTCTGGCACCGAATCCCTCCAGCGCCACCCCTTCCATCGGCGCCAATACCAGCGCCGGATTGAACAGCACCAGCGCGTTCGGCCGCGAACTTATGGACCGATCCTCCGCCGGCTCGTCCAGCCCCGGCAAAGTAGCGGTAGCCGCCGCGAGATGTCCGCCCGCGGAACCGCCCGCCGCCACGATGCGCGCGGGATCAATGCCCAGCCGCACGGCGTGCTGGCGCAGCCAACGCACGCACGACTTCGCGTCCATCACGCAACTCGCGGGTTTGACGCCGTGGCGCGAGTAAACGCGATAATCGGCCGTGATTGCCACCAGGCCGCGCGCGGCAAAGTGCCGGCACTGCGGCTCGAATTGTTGCGGTGACCCGCTGGTCCAACCGCCGCCAAAAAAGAACACGACGGCCGCGCGATTGGTCGTGGCCGCTCCCGGAGGCTCGAAAATGTAGAGTGACAGGTTGGTATCGCCGACTCGCTTGTAAACTTCCGCGCGCGCGCCGGCGAAGTCCCCGGGATAATCGCGCCGCACCGTCTTTGGGGATTCCGCCGCCGCGGCGAAAGAACCAATCACGGTGGCCAACAGAATTCTTATGAGCATGTTTCGTCCTCTCGCTGTCATGCCTCGCCAGAATTTGATCTGCGCCGGCTCAGCCTGAAAACATCAGGCTCGACCGCTTGATGCTCCAACGAAATTCGTTTGGCAAGCCTGCAACTTGCGCGGCAACTCCGCCTGGTCCAATTACCGCCTGGCTTCAATCCGCGCACCAGCGTTGACAAAATCTCGCGCCGCGCATCGTGGGGCCGTTTCCGAACTTGACGCGGGACCAGTGGCAAGGCCAGACTCCGCCCACTGTTTGCGGGAGTTTGGCCGACGGCGACGAAGCTTAGGAATCCGAAAAGACCGAAAGATTTCTGCCTCGCTGCGGGACGGGCGAACCGAAAACCGCAACGCTTTGATGGTGGAGAGATGGCCGAGTGGCTGAAGGCGCTGGTTTGCTAAACCGGTATACGGTCAAAAGCCGTATCGGGGGTTCGAATCCCCCTCTCTCCGCCAGTTTTTTTGGGGGTGTAAAACTCAGACAACCCGCCTCCCTTCAACAAGGCCGCGCCGCTTGCTTCGCGGTTTTAACTCGGTCAGAATTCGCCCATGCAATTGCCACGCTTCACCCGGTTGATTGGAAGTCTGCTCCTCGGCTGGGTGACAATTTCCGCCTTCGCCGGGGAAACAAACTCACTGCCCTTCATCCCCGACAATTATCCAAAGGCGCTCGCCGAGGCGAAGTCCAGGAAGTTGCCTCTGTTCGTGGAAGCCTGGGCGCCATGGTGTCACACTTGCCGCTCGATGGCGGCTTACGTGTTCCCGGATCCCGCCCTCGCACCCTACGCCGGCAAGTTCGTTTGGGCCACCATTGACACCGAGAAGGAGGCGAATGCCGGCTTCCGGAAGGACTTCGTGCTCGAGGGTTTTCCTTCGTTCTTCATCGTTGATCCCGCCGACGGCAAGATCGTGTTGCGTTGGCTTGGCGGAGCGACCGTCGAACAATTGACGCGGCTGCTCGATGACGGCCTCCGCACGGTCGCTGGAAAAAACGATGATCGGCTGCGCCAGCTTCTCGCCAAGGCGGACGGCCTTTACGGCGCGGGCCGCCTCGAGGAATCCGCCGCCGCCTACGAGGAAACGCTCCGCCTCGCGCCGAAGGGATGGGAGCGCTATGGCCGCACGGTGGAGTCGCTGTTGTTCGCGCTGCAAAGCACCAATCGCTTTGCGCAAGCCGTCGAGACCGCGCTCGCCGCGTATCCGCAGCTCCGTCATTCGGCTTCGGCGCTGAACGTGGCCGCGGTCGGGCTGGACTGCGCGCTGAGCCTGCCGAGTGAACACGCCCGCCGCACCGACGCCATCGCCACCCTGGAGCAGCACGCGCGCGCAACGATGGACGATCCAAAAGTCGTAGCCACGAGCGATGACCGTTCCGGCCTGTATCTCACCATGATCGCTGCGCGGGAAGCAGCGGGCGACCCGCCGGCGGTGAAAGCGTTGACAGGCGAGTGGTCCGCGTTTCTCGATCGGGCGGCCGCCCAGGCGCGCAGCCCGGAAGCGCGGGCGGTGTTCGATTCGCACCGCCTGTCGGCCTATCTCAAACTAGGCCAGCCCGAGCGCGCGGTTCCGATGCTCACCGCGTCGGAGAGAGAACTGCCGGGGGATTACAATCCGCCCGCGCGCCTGGCGCTCGCGTACAAGGAAATGAAACAGTTCGACCTGGCCCTCGCCGCCGCTGACCGCGCGCTCGCGAAAGCCTACGGTCCGCGCCAACTCGTGATCTACCGCACGAAGGCCGACGTGCTTGTGGCGATGGGGAAACTCGCCGACGCCAAGGAAACACTTCAGACGGCGATCACACTCGCAACTTCATTGCCAGAGGGGCAACGTAACGAGCGCACGCTTGCCTCATTGCAGGAAAAACTGAAGTCACTGGACAAAGCCGCCATTCCGTAACGCCTCCCCGATTCGCTCCACCGGCAACCCCACCACGTTGCCGTAGGAGCCGAAGATTTCAGCCACGATTCGCTCGCCGTGTTCCTGAATGGCGTACGCCCCGGCCTTGTCCAACGGATTGATCAAGGCCAGATACTCCTTGATCTGTTCCTGATTCAGCGGGTGAAACCGCACGTCGGTCCATTCGGCGAAAACCTGCTGGCGATGCCGACACAGTTGGAGCAGGCAAACTCCCGTAATCACGGCATGGGTGCGCCCCGCGAGTTCGGACAACATCCGCTCCGCGTCGGCCCGGTCGGCCGGCTTGCCGAACAGCTTCGTTTCACGATCCAGATAGACGAGCGTGTCCGCGCCCAGCACGACGGCGTCGGGCCGGCGCTTCGCCACCGCGCGGGCTTTGCGGTAGGCGTTGACCTGCGCCATTTCCCAGGCGGTGAGGTGTTCATCGTGAATCTCTGGCGCGTCGCTCGGCACGATCTCGAACTCGGGCACGACCTGCTGCAACAACTCCGCGCGGCGCGGCGAGGCGGAGGCGAGAATGAACGGAGCCGGATTCATGTTCAGTCAACGCGCTGAAGATAACCGCCCTCCGGACGGGAGTCGAGCAGCTCCCGAGGAACAACATCAAGTTCGAGATTGCCAGCCAATGGAACCTGGACTTAGGTGCTCGGAATTTTTCGGGCGTCTCGGTTTTGGAATTTGGTGTTTTCATTTCCGCTGTTGCTCCCTATGCTCGCCGCCAATCGGTTATGAATACCTCCATTCGTTTCAAACTCTTCATCATGATGGTGCTGGAATTTTTCATCTGGGGCGCGTGGCTCCCGTTGATTTTCGGCTACCTGCCCAGTCTTGGATTCACTCCCGGCGAACAAAGCTGGATTCTCAACGCTTTTCCCATTGCCGCCATCGTCGGCATGTTTTTCAGCAATCAATTCGCCGACCGTAATTTCGCCGCCGAAAAATTCCTTGCCTTCAGCCATCTCATCGGCGGCCTGGCCATTCTCGGTTGCGCGTTCACCAAATCCTTTTGGCCCTTCTTCGGCTTGATGATGATCCATTGCCTGCTCTACGTGCCGACCATTTCCATTACCAACTCCATCGCCTTCGCCGCGATGAAGGATGCGCAGAAGGAATTCGGCATCGTCCGCATGGGCGGCACCATCGGCTGGATTCTCGCCGCGTGGCCGTTCGTGTTCATCCTCGTGGATTACGACAAGGTGCATGCCGCGAATCCGCAGGGTCTGAGCGGCTGGCTCGGCGCGATCCTCGCCAATCCGCTGACCGGTGACGCCGCGAAAGCCGGGGCGCGCTCGACCTACATTGTGGCGGGCATCGCGTCGCTCGTGCTCGCCGGGTTCAGCTTCCTGCTCCCGCACACGCCGCCGAAGAAGAAGAGCGAAGGCGCGGGCGAGAGCCTGGCCTGGCTTGAAGCCGCGAAACTGCTCAAGCACCCATTCGTGCTCGTCCTCTGGCTCGTCACGCTGGCGGACTCCTTCGTTCATAACTGCTATTTCAACTGGACCGGTTCATTCCTCGGCGCGGCGAAGGAAGCCGGCGGCGTGGGCATTCCGGGCAACTGGATCATGCCGGTGATGAGCGTGGGCCAGATCGCGGAAATCCTAACCATGTTCATCCTCGGGGCCACGCTCAAGCGCCTCGGCTGGCGCACGACCATGATCTTCGGCATCCTCGGTCACGCGGCGCGCTTCGCCGTTTACGCCTTCTTCCCGCAGCACAAGGAATTGATTATCGTCGTCCAGATTCTCCACGGCATTTGCTACGCCTTCTTCTTCGCGACGGTTTACATTTTCGTGGACGCCTACTTTCCGAAGGACGCTCGCGCCAGCGCGCAGGGTTTGTTCAACGTGATGATCCTGGGCATCGGCGCGTTGCTCGCCAACTCCATCTGTCCCTACCTCAGCCAAAAGGTTTTCACCACCAACGGCGTCACCAACTTCCATGGTTTGTTCCTTGTTCCGATGATTTGCGCCACGCTGGCGGCGATTGCGCTGGCGGCGTTCTTCCATCCGCCGAAAACTGAAAGCTCCGGCAGCCCCGCCGCCGCACCGCATTGACCTAACCAGAGGGATTAAGATTAAGATGAAGATCAAGACCGTGGATCGCAGTCCGGCTGATCCTCTAACTCATAATCCTGCTCTTACTCTTAATCTCCCGGCCTCCTCCCTGTGAAGATCCGCAAAGCCGTCATCACCGCTGCGGGGCGCGGGCAACGCACGTTGCCGCTGCAAACCCTCGTGGACCGCGATGGCCAGACCAAATCCGCGCTGACCATCCTGATCGAGGAAATTCTCCAGGCCGGGCTGGAGGAAATTTGCGTCGTCATTTGTCCCGGCGATCAACAACCGTACTCTCAGGCCGCCGGGCCACATGCGCCGCGGCTGCATTTCATCGAGCAGGCCACGCCGCTGGGCTACGGGCACGCTGTGCATTGCGCCAGCTGCTTCACCGGCGCGGAACCATTCCTGTTGTTGGTCGGCGATCACCTTTATGTCGCGAAGGGACCGAAGTCATGCGCGAAGCAACTGGTGGAAATCGCCACCGCGGAGTCCTGTGTGGTTTCCGCCGTGCAGGCGACGCACGAGAGCAAGCTGCCCTACTACGGCGCCGTGGGTGCGCGCCGGCTTCAGGGCCGCGCCGGCCTTTATCAAATTGACCAGGTCATCGAGAAACCCACGCCCACGGTCGCGGAGCAAAAGCTCATCATCCCCGGCCTGCGCGCGGGCCACTACCTGTGTTATTTCGGGATGCACGTCCTGACCGCCTCGGTCATGGCGGCGCTGGCGGAGACGATTCAACGGGCGGCCGGCAGCAGCGTTCAGTTGTCCGCCGCGCTCGCGCAGGCCGCCGGCCGGGAGCGCTATCTCGCCGCTGAACTTCAGGGACGCCGTTACGACATCGGCGTGCAATACGGCCTGCTGACCGCGCAACTCGCCATCGCCTTGAACGGCCGCGACCGCGATGAAGTCCTCGCGCACCTGGTCGAACTGCTGGCGCAAACGTGAAGGCCGACCCCTCGCATCGTGGGGCAGCCGTCCCGGCTGCCAAAGTCCCACCGGCCGTCCTGGCTGGTGAAGGCAATGGCGCAAGACTACCGACGGGATGCCCGCAGGACGGTGGTAGGCGAGACGCCTGCCCCACTATCTATCCTTGCGTTCCTGCAAGGATCTGAGCCATGTCGAGCCGTCTCATCCAGATCATCAGTTCGCCGGACGCCGCAGTTCGCAACCAATCGCTGGACGCGTTCTGCCGCGAAGCGTCGCTGGACGTACTGATGGCGGAAGCAAACGAACTGGAGACCTTTCGTCGCCGCAGCGAAAACCTCTACGAGCGCGTGCGCGCTTTATTTTTCCTCTACGCGCTGCACCGCTTTCATCTCCCCCTCAAACCGGGCGTCCAATCGCGCAGCCTGATTTCCTTTCACGGCTACGAGCATTTGCTTCAGCGCCGCTTCGAGGAGGCCATCGCCACGTTCCTGAAAGCCCAGGCGGCGGAAGGCCCCGCCGACGCCACCTCCAGCGCGCTCGCGGTCGCTTATTACCGGCTCGCCATTCAGACACTCGCAGACCAGGTGCGCCGCAGTGTGCGTTCCGTGCGTGGCAATCAATGGATGTTCCGCATGGGCCATCCAGCGGATCATCCGCTACGGCTGCGGCCGGAGCTGCTGCGCCGCGACGCGGACGGCACTTATCCCATTCTCTGCGAACGCACGCCCGTCCGCATGGACCTCACGCACTGCGGCTGGAGCGACATTTTCTTCCTCGGCATGGATTATCCCGAGGGCGCCAAGGTGCTGAACGTCTCGATTGATCTCGGCGTCCGCGGGCGCGACGCCACCACGCGTCCGCCGGTGGAAAGCTACCTGCGCGTCATTGACGAGCCATTGCTCCGGCTCACCAGCGTGGACCTCGGCGCAACGGCCGACCTCACGAACCTCGCCGACGTTTTTGACTTTGCGAAAGACTACCTCGGCCTGCTCAAAGCCGCTGTGATCGCCAGCGGCATCGTGCCACCAGGCGTGGAAGGTTCGGGGCAAAGCCTGGCGGATTTGCTGGCGCGCGTCGTCGGCCCCGGCCGCGGACTCGAACTGGTCAGCAACGTGAACGGGATTCCGAAAGGCTCGCGCCTGGCCGTTTCCACCAACCTGCTCGCGTCATTGATCGCGCTTTGCATGAGAGCCACCGGCCAGGCGGCGGCGCTCACTGACGGCCTGAGCGAGGATGAACGGCGGTTGGTCCTGGCCCGCGCCGTACTCGGCGAATGGCTCGGCGGCTCGGGCGGCGGGTGGCAGGATTCGGGCGGCGTTTGGCCCGGGATGAAACTCATCGAAGGCGTGCTCGCCGGCGAGAGCGATCCCGAGTCTGGCATCAGCCGCGGGCGTTTGATGCCGCAGCACCGCATCCTGGACCACGCCGATGCTTCGCCCGCCATGCGGCACCTGCTTCAGAATTCGCTGGTGCTCGTTCACGGTGGCATGGCCCAAAACGTCGGCCCGATTCTGGAAATGGTGACGGAAAAGTACCTGCTCCGCTCGGAAGCCGAATGGCAGGCGCGTCTGAGCATGTTGGGAATTCTCGATGAAATCCTCGACGCGCTGCGACGGGAAAGCATCACCACGATTGGCGACGCGACCACGCGGAACTTCTTCGGGCCGATCCAAAGCATCATTCCGTGGGCCACGAATCTGTTCACCGAAACGATCATCAACCGCGTGCGGGCCGAGTTTGGGAATCACTTCTTCGGCTTCTGGATGCTCGGCGGCATGAGTGGCGGCGGCATGGGCTTCATTTTTGATCCCGCCCACAAGACCGCCGGCCAGGCGCGCTTGCAGGAAATCATGTCGCAGGCCAGGCGGGAATTGCAGCACGCCCTGCCCTTCGCGATGGAGCCGGTCGTCTATGATTTTTCGATCAACGAACGCGGTACCTGGGCGAACCTGTTGCAGGGCCGCGAGGCGCTGTTGCCCCAAGGCTATTACGCGTTGCTCATGCCCGCGCTGCTGCGGCAGGACGCCCGCACACTGCCGCCGCTGCGCCGCGCGGAGCTGGACAAGTTCGGCGCCGCCTGCCGCACGAAACCCGAACTGCGCGGCATGGTGCAAACCCTGTTTGACGTGCTGCTCCCGCGCGGCAAGGCGGAGTCCGCAGAAGACCAGACGCTCGTGGCCTTGCTGGAGCAGTACGGTTTTGATCGCGCGCAACACGAACAGATTCGCGCCGACTTGAAAGATGGCCGCATCGGCCTGGCGCAAAATCGCCTGCCCGTGAGCACGCAGATTGAGGACGTGCGGGACGAGGACATTTTGGATGCAACACGCGGAGTGCGGGAAGCTCACCGCGAAGCCGGACTTGCAGCCCTCGCGCGCGGTGAAATCGCCGTCGTTACTCTCGCCGGCGGCGCCGGCTCGCGCTGGACGCAGGGCGCGGGAACGGTCAAGGCGCTCCATCCCTTCTGCAAATTGGGCGGCCAGCACCGCACGTTTGTGGAAGTGCATCTGGCGAAAAGCCGGCGCGCCGGACGACTGGCCGGCACAGCACTGCCACATGTCTTCACGACCGGTTACATTTCCCATTCCGCGATCCAGCAATTCCTCGAACGTGAAAAGTTCTACGGCTACGATGGCCCGCTGTTTCTCTCGGAAGGCCGCTCGGTTGGCCTGCGTTTGATCCCGACCGAACGCGACCTGCGTTTCCAATGGGAGGAAATGCCGCAGCAGATGCTCGACGAGCAGCAGCAAAAGGTGCGCGACAGCCTGCGCCACGCGCTCATCGGCTGGGCACGCGCGACGGGCGAAGCGAGCGACTACACCGACAACGTGGCCGAGCAATGCCTGCATCCGGTTGGCCACTGGTTTGAGATTCCCAACCTGCTCCGCAACGGCACGCTCGCCCGGCTGCTGGCACAGCGTCCGCAGTTGCAGCACCTGCTGCTGCACAACGTGGACACGGTCGGCGCCGACGTGGACCCCGCCATCCTCGGCCGGCACATTGAACTCGGCGGCTGCCTTTCCTTCGAGATGATCACCCGGCGCATCGAGGATCGCGGCGGCGGACTTGCCCGCGTCAACGGCCGCGCGCGCATTGTCGAGGGACTGGCCATGCCGCGTGAGGAGGACGAGTTCCAACTTTCCTATTACAACTCGATGACCAGTTGGATCAACCTGGACAAACTGCTGGCCGTCTTCCAGCTCACTCGCGCCGAACTCGCGGACGAAGCCAGGGTTTCCACCGCCGTGCGCGCGCTGGCGGCCCGGATGCCCACCTACATCACGCTCAAGGACGTGAAAAAACGCTGGGGCCACGGCCAGGAGGATGTTTTCCCCGTCGCGCAATTTGAAAAGCTGTGGAGTGACATGACCTCGTTGCCGGAGGTGGATTGCAAATTTATCGTCGTGCCACGGGTGCGCGGGCAACAACTCAAGGACCAATCACAACTGGACGGCTGGCTGCGCGACGGCTCGGCGGCTCACGTTGAATCGCTCTGCGCCTGGGGGTGAATCGCCAGAAATTGTATTTTCATTCAGGTTGAAGTTATCCCCCATAACTGCGTCAATGTTTCTGCTGTGCAACCGTACTCGCATCGCATAACAATCTGTTGAGTTAACATTGCTGAACCGACTTTCACCAAACATGAAAACCCAGCTCACGCGCCGTTTCTTTCTCCAGCAAACCGCCCTTGTCGGCGCCGCCGCCCTGGCGGGATGTGCCGCGCCGCGCCGCCGCCGCCTGCCCGGCGATAAAATCCGCATCGCCCAGATCGGTTGCGGGGGCCGCGCGATGTCGCACCTCGGCGCGACGCTCAACGAAGAGCTCGTCGCCATCGTGGATGTGGATGAAAAGCGGCATGACGCGGTCCGCAAGTTGATGGCTGATAAAGGCCGCGACGCGGGCAAAATTCAGGTGTTCACCGATTACCGGCGCATGTTCGACAAACTCAGCGGACAGATTGACGCCATCTTCATCGCCACGCCGAACCATCACCATGCCCTGCCCTCGCTCATTGCGATAGATGCGGGCATCAATGTCTATTGCGAAAAGCCGGTGTGTCACACCATTGCTGAAGCGCGGCAGATGCGCGCGGCGGCGGCGAAATCGAAGGTGGCCACGCAAATGGGCAACCAAGGCCACTGCGAGGAAGGCTACCGCCGGCTGTGTGAATACATCTGGTCCGGCGCCATCGGCGCGATCAAGGAAACCCACAGTTGGACCAATCGCGCCAACGGCGGCGAAGGCCCGCGGCCGCCGAAACTGCCCGTGCCCGCCGGACTGCATTGGGACGAATGGATCGGGCCGGCGCCTTATCGGGATTTCCACGATGACCTGCACCCGCACGAATGGCATGGCTGGTATGATTTCGGCAACGGCTCGATCGGCAACATGGGTTGTCACGTCCTCGACGGCCTTTATTGGGCGCTCAAGATCGAGCATCCCACCAGCATCGAAGTCGAAGAGATGCGCGGCGGCAGCGAGGAACGTTATCCCATGGGCAGCCGGGTGCGCTGGGATATCCCCGCGCGCGGTGACCTGCCCCCGGTGAAGGTTTATTGGTATGAAGGGCTGCGCCAGGACGCAAGCGGCAGTGCCAGCGGCAATCTGCGCACCGCCAAGGGCGACGACCGGAATTTCCCCGCGCTGATGTATGAACTGCGCAAACAGTACCCCGACGAAGAACTCGACAGCGGCGACAGCGGTACGCTTTACGTCGGGGAAAAAGGCGTGATCTTTACCGGCACGTACGGCGACAAGATGCACATCGTGCCTTACGCCAAGATGCAGGAAGCCCCGCAGCCGCCCAAGACTTTACCGCGGCCGAAGGGAATCTTCGTGGACTTCCTCGACGCCGTACGCGCAGGAAAGAAGGAAACTTCCGTGAGCTTTGATTACGGCACGCGGCTGACGGAATTCGCGCTCCTCGGCAACCTCGCCCAGCACGCTGGCGCGGGCAAAAAGGTGATGTGGGACGGCCCACGCATGAAGGTCACGAACTTCAAGGAACTCAACTCCCTGGTGAAGCGCGACCCCCGCCGGGGCTGGCGGGCTTGAGCGGGAGCGGTTCGCCGCACCGAGGTTCAATCCAGCCTGTTTGTCGGATTGAGTAAGCAAGCCGGTCAATGTGACCGCTTTCGCAATCCACCGTTCCTTTGATTTGAGTCAATTAGTGCCGGACGCCTTCATGCCATCTTGCCGACATGAACGAGCAACCGCTGATTGACACGAGCCGGGAGAGCATCCTCTCGCTGGCTGAGGAAACCCAATTCGCCGAAAACGGCATTGTCAGCCGCACCCTGCTGCGCACACCGGGTTCGCGCATGGTCTTGTTTGGCTTCGCCGAGGGCCAGGAACTCACCGAGCACACTTCGACCCAGCACGCGGTCATCCAGATGCTCTCGGGCGAATGCGAGTTCTCGCTGGCCGGCAAGCCCCACCCGCTGAAAGCCGGGGACCTCCTTTACATGCCGCCGCATCTCCCCCACGCGGTGCGCGCGACAAAAAAATTCTCCATGCTGTTGACGCTTTCCAAAACCGCCACCAATTGAAATGAACTCATCCAATATCATCACTCTCGACGTGCGGCCCGACTTTCGCGCGGGCCGGCATCCGTGCGACAAAATCCAGGGTGCCCTCGCCAACGTTGCGCCGCACCAAACCCTGCGCCTGCTGGTGCCGTTTGAACCGCTGCCACTTTACGAAATCGCCGACCGGAAAGGACTCGCCCACGCCGCTCAAACCACCCCGGATGGCGACTGGGAAGTCCTCTTCACACACACACCAGCGAATCTCGAACCCAGCGCGCGGCAATCTCCGGCTCACGTCGGTTGTGGTTGCGGCTGTTCCGAAGCGACACCGGCCTTGATCCTGGATGTTGACGCGCGCGGTCTCGAGCCCCCCCAACCGATGGTGAGAATTCTGGAAGCGCTCACCACGCTGCCCAGTCAGGCAGCCTTGCGTGCGCGAACGGATCGCCGGCCCATTCACCTTTATCCCCTGCTGGAAGCGCGCGGTTTCGCGGGCACTTCCGAGGAGCAAGCCGATGGAAGCTACGTTACCCTCATCCGGGGCCGCTGAACTGAAAACCCGACGCACCCCGCCCGCCCAACCGGCGACCGCCCATTCGCCCTCGATCAGCCTCCCATTACGTTTCGTCATCACCGGGCTGATCGCGCTAGCCGTCGGCATGGGTTGGTTGGTGGCCCAACCGTCCGTCCTCGCCACGTATCACTACAACCAGCACGTCATCGCCGTGACGCACCTGTTCGCGCTGGGCTTTCTATGCACCATCGTGATGGGAGCGATGTATCAACTCGTCCCCGTGGCGCTGGAAACGCGGCTCTTCAGCGAACGGCTCGCGCAATGGCAATTCGGTTTCCATCTGGTTGGTTTTATCGGAATGGTCTGGATGTTCCGCATCTGGGACTTAAAACAAGTCGGGCACTTCGGCTCCGTCATGGTGGTGAGCGTTGGGCTCTTCGTCTTTAACGTCGCCCAAACGCTGCGCCGCGTGCCGAAGTGGAACGTCACCGCCACAGCGGTCGCTGCCGCCCTGGGCTGGATCACGCTCACGATCCTCGCCGGCCTGTCCATCGCCGCCGGGAAATGCACCTACGAATCCACCGCCGGCCTCGCGACGGCGGGCGGCATCAGGAGCGTTGTGGCTGGCTTGCGCACGCTGGGTACCTTCATGGCGCGCTTCGACCAGATGTCCGCCATGCACGCGCACGCGCACCTGAGCGGAATCGGCTTCTTCACCCTGCTGATCGTGGGCGTTTCCTACAAACTCATTCCCATGTTCGTCCTGAGCGAAATCCAGCGACCGCGCCGCGCAATGCTCTCGGTCGCGCTGCTGAATCTCGGGCTGGCTGGTTCGTTTGTGACGATCTTGTTTCGCAGCCCGTGGAAACTGGCGTTCGCACTGGTCATCATCGCCGCGCTCGCCATTTACGGTCTTGAACTTCGCGCCATCCTCCGCGCCCGCAAACGCACCGCGCTGGATTGGGGTCTCAAGTCGTTTCTGACCGCCGTGGCGCTGCTCATCCCGCTCTCGGTCCTCTCGCTCGTGCTCGCCTGGCCGGGGTTGCCGCTCAACTCGTTTACTGGGCAGCTTGAAAACCTCTACGGTTTTATCGGTTTTATCGGCGTCGTCTCGTTCGCCGTGATTGGCATGCTCTACAAAATCGTCCCGTTCCTGGTCTGGTTCGGCGTTTACAGCCCGCACGTGGGCCGCGCCAAACTTCCGGCGCTCGCGGACCTCTATTCCGCCCGGCTACAGATGGCCGGCTACTGGAGTTTTCTCGGCGGGTTGGTCGTCACCAGCGCGGCCATCCTGCTTTCCAGTTCCAGTGGCGTTCGCGCCGGCGCGAGTTTGCTCGCGTTGAGCGTCGCGCTGCTGCTGTTGAACGTGGCGCGGATGCTCCGGCATTTCACCCACCCACAACTCACCCCCTTCTCCGCCTCGAAAGACTCTCCACCTGCATCCGCATGAACTCCCATCAACTCGACGAAGCCATCGTCCTCGACACCTTGCGTCAGGTCATTGATCCCGAAATCGGCTGCAACCTCGTGGACCTTGGCCTGATCTACGATGTCGCCATCCTCGGCTCGAAAGTGAAAGTGACCATGACGCTGACGACGCCCGGCTGCCCGATGCACGAGAGTCTTTGCGGCGGCGTGCAGGTGGCCTTGCTGACCCTCGCAGGCGTGGTCGATGCCGAAGTGGAACTGGTCTGGGATCCGCCGTGGCATCCTTCGATGATGAGTGAGACCGCGCGCGCGATGACCGGGGCTCGGAACCTATAAATCGGTGGACATCAGTTGGCGGCATCCGCCAGGCAGGTGTGGTTTTTCCTCATCGGTGGGGGAGATGATTTCGACGACAAATTCCTCTGGACAGGCGTTTTCCCCGAACGCAAAGTCGAAGCCATGAGAGATGACAGGCTGCAAAGCCCGCAGCTGAATTAGATGTTAGGCATCATCACGCATATGACTCCACCGGACAAACGAGACCCTTGGTGGGACTTTCGACGCCGGCGTCGCCTGTATTTTGGACTGCTGTTCGGTGGCATGATTGCAGTCCCGTTGATTACTATTCCTTTCGAGGGCTTTTTCACAGACCCTGAGACGCCGTATTATGCGGGCCTTGCGATTTGGAGCGTTGTTATTTTGGCTGCGGATACTTGGCTTATGTTTGTGAAGTGTCCGCGGTGCGGGCGTTCGTTCTTCCGCACTTTTTGGTTTCAGCACATTCTATTGTATGATTGCATTCATTGCCATACTCCCAGATACAGCAAGTGGGATTCGGACAAGCCAGCCGCCTAACAAATCGCGAGCCAACGCCGGATGGCGCTGGCATATCCGCCTTCGCGGTCCGCGTCATTGGTCCGGCGTAGCTGAACTCATCCCGTTAGGCATCATCACGCACATTAAATTATATTAGGCGTCATCGCGCGTTTATGTGGCAGAGCTACATTTTCGGGATGCACTGGAGGCACGGCGGGAAGATGTATTACGACGAGCTGACTGCTGAGTCGCAGGACGAGGCGGCCGGATATTTCATTGACCACTGCCGCGACGACGTCACTTTGGTTCGTGTCGAGTTGGTCGGGCCAGATGATGGTGGCACACGAGAACTTGCACATTCACCGTATTCACCTTTCGGCCCCCTGATCGCGAGACGCCGACTGGACCGAGACGAGGATCAGAGATGACGTTGATGTCGAATCTCGCAATAGACTGTAGTTAAATCGTCCCCTGTTTATTTCTAAATCCCAGCGGGTGCGCAATAGTTCCGCGCGTGCGGAGCCGGTCCGCGAGGCCAAGCCTTCCTAATTCAACGCGACGCCACGCCGGATATAAGTCGGCACGTCCAGGTCTTCACCGTTAAGGATCGTGGCTTCCGTCTTGTCGAAGCGGCTCTTGTTCACGATGTCGAGCGGCAACTGCCCCTGGCGCATGCGGTCCACATTCTTACGACTGCGGGTGCTCTTCACGGAAGCCGGGCGTGCGGTCGCCGGCGGATTTGAATCGGCAATCGGCGTCGCAACGGGAGCCGGCGTGCGGGCAGCCGGTTTGCGCGTTGTCGCCTGGCGCAACAGTTCATTTTCCTCGGCCGCCGCCGCACTTGTCACACTGCGTGTGGCAATGAGGGTCAGGGAAAGCCGTTCACGAAATTGTTCCTCCACCACGGCCCCCAGCATCAGGTGCAGACGCGGGTTGCGCTGCTGGAGTTGCTCCGTGATCCCGTTCACATCGGCGAGGCTCAGGTCCGGGCCGCCCACCAGGCTGACCACGGCCGATTCCGCCTGCGCGATCACTTCGCCGCCGTCCATCATCGGATGCGCGTAAAGTTGAGTCACCACGTCGCGGGCGCGCTCCGGGCCGGCGGCTTGCACGGCGGCGAACCAGCACTCGGCATGGCGGTCGCGCAGAAGCGCGTTGAGGTCGGCAAAATGCAGCGGGATCAGCCCACGCTGTGTCAGCAACCGCCAGACGCCGCGCGCACCCTCGAGCAGAATCTGCGTCGTCGCCTTGAAGGTGTCCAGCAGGCTGGTGTTGGCGTCAATGAGCGGCGCGACTTTCTGGCAGGGCAAGGCGATCACGCCATCCGCCGCCGCCTTCAACAGTTCCAAGCCCGCCCGCGCCTGCGCCTGCCGCCGGCTGCCCTCGCACTCGAACGGCAAGGAGACAAACGCCAGCGCAAGCGCACCCGCGTCGTTGGCCGCCCGCGCGAGCACCGGCGCGATACCCGTCCCCGCGCCGCCGCCGAGACCGGCGAAGATGAAGATTACCTCCGCGCCTGCGCATGCCGATTTCAACTGTGCATAATGGGCCTCCGCCAGTTCGCGACCGCGTTCGGGATCACCGCCCGTGCCCAGGCCGCGAAGCACTTTGGTTTCCAGCAAGATTTTTTCCGCCCCGGAGAATGCGGCCAGGGAAGCCGCATCCGTGTCCACGGCCACCTGGTCCGCGCCGGCGAAATCAAGGGCGCGCAGCAGGGCGACGCCAGCCGAACCCACGCCAAACACTTTCACGCGGGCCGCCGGAGCGACGGGATTTGGGACAGCGGAGAGTTCCGGGTTCATAGCAGATGGGTGCGTTGCAGGAAGTTTTTGAAGATGCCTTTGAGGCCCTTGCTCAAGCCAGCCGTTTCGTCGCGGCGCCGTTGCTTCATCGAACCGTATTTGACGAGACCGATGCTGGTCGCGAATTCGGGCTGGTCGAGCGCGGACTTGAGGCCGCTGATGGAGTTGGTTTTGCCCACGGTCACGGGCAGTTCAAAAATCGTCTCGGCCAACTGGGCAATGCCCGGCACGCGCGCCACGCCGCCACACAGGAACACGCCGGCGCGCACGTAGTCCGGCAAATCCGCCTTGGCAATATCCTTGGCCACCAATTCGAACAGTTCCTCCAGCCGCAAGGTCATGATGCGCCGCAGGTGTTCGAGGTTTACTTCCTTGAAGGGCAGGCCGAGTTCGTTGGTGAGCGGCAGAATGCGGCCCTTGACGCCGTCGTCGAGATAGCCGGCGCCGTGCTCGAGCTTCAACTGTTCGGCGCGGCTGAGCGGCACTTTCAATCCCATCGAGAGATCGTGCGAAACATGATCGCCGCCCACC
>WBZT01001208.1_pt1 | contig 19268 bp, 22 predicted proteins | sample 5204241 | NCBI WGS metagenome assembly WBZT01 (sample SAMN12344358, study PRJNA552823) | activated sludge metagenome | biome: Activated sludge suspended growth; feature: Nitrification reactor; material: Wastewater; isolation source: activated sludge from nitrification reactor of wastewater...
ACTGGCAGCAGGTCTGTGCCAAGGTCTCGGCACGCCATGCGCCGGGTCGCCTGAAGCTCTGGCTGGGGGCGCTGCGGCGGAATTTCGTCGAAGCCGAAGCGCTGTTCATCGCGGTTCGATCGCTCTACGGCGTTGCTGAAGTCACGTGCGAGCTGTTGCGACATGGCGTGCCGGTGCTGCCAGCGATCGATGATGGTCAAAGTCGCGTCAGCGACGCACAAAACCCCCTTCTTTGCCTGCGCGAGAGGGAACGGGGGTGAGGGCAACGGTCATGACTTTCATGATCGGGGAGTGGCTGGAAAAGTCATGAGTCATAACCGTTAGGGCTACTCGATGTACGGCAACTCCCGCGTTCCTGCAAGCACCCAGACCGACATTCACCCGCATCTGTCGATGCTGGTTGATCGTCATGCCGGTACCTCCTTTCTCAAACCGTATGCCGACTACAATCGCGCCGCATTCACGGCGAGCCTGGAACGTTACCAACGCACGGCGGCGGGGGGGCCGTTGATCCTCGATTCGTGCTGCGGGGTAGGAGAAAGCAGCCGGATTCTCGCCAGGGCTTTTCCGGACCATTACGTGATCGGCGTGGACCAGTCGGCAGTGCGGTTGGCGCGCGGACAGCGCTGCTGGCAGGAGGGTTGCGGGTGGCCGGCCAACCTCGATCTGGTGCGTGCCGACGTCGTCGATTACTGGCGCTTGCTACACGCGGCGGATATTCGGCTCAATCGTCACTACCTTCTTTATCCCAATCCCTGGCCGAAGATCACCCAACTGCGCCGACGCTGGCATGGCCATCCGGTTTTTCCGGTGCTGCTCGGGCTTGGCGGGAGGCTTGAGTGCCGGAGCAACTGGCCGGTCTATCTGGCGGAATTCTGCCTTGCGGTGCAGCAGATGACACAACGCGCGGCGGTGTACGAGCCATATCTTCCGGAGCCACCGATGACGCCGTTCGAACGCAAATATTGGGCTTCTGGCCATCGCCTGTACCGTACCCGGATCGATCTGGTTGGAGACCGGCGTTTTCAGACTGCAGGCCAGGATCGGATCACTTGATCGCCACATTGTGGAGATGCACACAACCGTCGTAGAATAGAGGCCTTGGCGGGCGTCGTATAATGGCAATACCCTAGCTTCCCAAGCTAGAGCCGAGGGTTCGATTCCCTTCGCCCGCTCCACCGATTGCTTAATTAACTGAGCCATAACGGTTTCTATTGATTGAGCAGGCGGTACCCAGCAAGACTACTACAAGGTAGTCATCAGATGGCTGGGAACCCATACCTCTACCGCCGCTCCAGCGGAATCTACGTCTTGCGCATCGCGGTTCCGCTGCGACATCGCGCATCAGTAGGAAAAAGCCGAAATCCACGCCAGCACTCACCTGCGCGAGTGGAATGCTGCGAAACAGGCGGCTTTGAAAATCCAAATCGGTTGGCTGGAACGCTTCATGGAACTGGACAGCACCAAAACGAGTACAGCGAAAACACTGCTATCGGGTGAGGGTTGGGCCTCCGTCGAAGAATCCGCGCGGCTAAAGCCCGCGCGGTGTTGGCTCGGGAAGCCCGTATCGAAGCCGCTTGGGGGCGCTTGCCGGAACTGGCCGACCTCCAGAAGCGGCCAGACCAGAAACCCGAAGAGGCGCGTGCTTCGACGACTGACGCTGAAGCGACGGTCATGAAGAGGAGGAGGGCGGATTCCAGCCGGCGTACAACATCGAATTTAGCAGTGACACGGCCAGTCAGGGGATGGTCGGCGTCGAGGTCGTCACCACGAGCAGTGACTTGGGGCAGAGGGCACCGATGGGGGAGCAGGGGGGAGCCGTTGCGGACGGGCACCCGACGACTGGCGGGTGGATGGCGGATTTCCGGCGCACGACCAGATGGATTCGGTGGCCACCCAAACGCGCGTGATTGCTCCTGTGCTCCAGCCGAAAGCCAGGAAGACAAAGATAGACGAAGTGGCGGGAGACCCGGCGGCGGACGAGGTTTCGGTGAGCCCGGAAGGAACTGTCGATCCGCACCCGAGGAAGCCCGCAGACAGGACAGCCGTGGGAGATCTGTCCGAGTTTGTAGCAGATGATCTGTCCGGTTTATCTTGGTCTGAAGGAGGACGGAGATGAAGCGGACGGAATTGCTACAGGAGATCAGGAAGATGTGGTTTGAAGAAGCGTATGGAGGATGGGAAGCGGGTCGGCTGACGCAGGTGGAGGCGGCGAGTCTGCTGGGGGTATGCGAGCGGACATTCCGGAGGTATTTGTCGCGGTATGAAGAGGGCGGGATGGAGGGTTGAATGGGTTGCTGGGCAGCACTGGGATCTGATCGTGACGATGGACCACGCGAAACCAGCGATGGAAGAAGGCAGCGTGCGCCGGGACCACACGCTGGCGATCTTGCACGGCCCACGCAAGTTGGCCGACTATGACTAGGCTGGCCACATCGTGCCTCTGAATCTGAAGGTGGCTGCGTAGGTCCACCGCGGCCGCACGGGGCGGGGCAATCGGTTCCAGGCTACGCACTCCACCGCTTTCCCCACCCCGGTCAAAGCGGACAATTCATTTGCTACAAAACCGGACAGATCTATTTGTTGCCAACACACAGGATTGAAAAAGCTTGAGAACTGCCTTGCGCAGCCACCACTTTCTTGATCAGCGCCTTGTCGAAGATCGGCGAATCGGGCTTCGCTGCCAGTACGGGGAAAGCACACCTTACTCGCGAGTACTACGATGGTCGTCATCGCAACAAAGCGTCTGCTGCCGATAACCCGCTGCAGCAATCCGCGCAAGCATGGACATCTCTTTCCTTCCGTGGGGTTGGCGATGGGTTTCGCTTACTATCCCCGTTTTAACGGGAGCCACGTTTTTCAACAGTCATTATCAAGCGTACTGATCGACCGACTTGGCTGAACCATCCGGTAGCTTGTCCAGAATCGCCTGCCAGCGAATGACGACTTCAGGGAAGATGACCGGCGACCGTTCTCCGGTCATTTCGACAATTTCCGGGCCGCCATAGCGGCCGTCCTTCAGCACGTAGAGGGTAATGAGGCGGTCGACCGGGTGAACGAGCCAGTATTCGCGGACGCCGGCGCGTTCGTAAAGGGCGCGCTTGGTTAGGTGGTCGTGGCGGGCGGTGGCCGGGGAGAGGACCTCGATGATCCAGTCCGGGGCGCCGCGGATGTTGTTTTCGGTGACCTTGGCCGGGTCGCAGATCACCAGAATATCGGGCTGGACGACGGTCGTCGCCTGATCATCCGCCTCGTTCGCTGCCGGCAACAGGACGTCGACTGGAGTCATCAGGGTGCGGCAGGGGGTGCCATCGAGCGCATCGTCGATTTGTCTGGCGATGCTGAGTACCAGAGACTGATGAGTTATCGTCGGCGCCGGTGCCATCGCGTAGGCCACGCCGTCGACCAGTTCCCAGCGCTCGTCACCGGGCCATTGCCGGTAGTCGGCATAGGTGAAGCGGTGTCCCGTGGCTTTCGGCAAGGCCATGATATCGACTCCGGCAGAGCAGGCCTTGGCATTGTGCCTTGAGGTTTGCCCGCAACGCAAGGGCGAGAAGGGGTCAAGGGACAATGGCCCTACCTTGAGCTTGTATCGGTAGAAAACATGGGCGTAGAGCCTGGACGCTGCGGCCTGCCGAATTGTCAACTGCGTGCGCTCAAACACAGGGCCTATCGGGCTTTCGGGCTATTGTGCGCTCTTGAGAACTCCAGAGCCCGACATGCTCATGCCCTTGCGCCAGATTGGTGCCGTTGGGATTTGGCCCTTCTCGATTACTGGCGTCGAGCACCGGCCAGTACGGCGCGACGACGCCGCTCCAGCCGGCTTCGATGCAGTTGCCGGCAAAACCGCCGGCACGGCCGAGAACGCGGCCGCCGCGGCCGACGGTGCAGGCGTTGAGGAAGAGCAGCGGTTGCCGCGTGCTGCCGAGGCGGCTGGCGGCAAACGCCATCGCCGTGATCGACTCGCCGCCTTCGAGTTCGAGCGCCGTCAGGTCGGCGTTGGCGCCGACTGAACCATGGCCGGAAAAGTGGACGATCTGCGCGTCGCCGTCGTCGAGCAGACGGCCGAGTTGCCGGCGCGTCACCGGCGTGAGGCGCTCGGCGAACGGCAGCAGGGCACGCAGTTGCTGGACTTCGTCGGCTGCCCACGGCAGCCCGCTGTGCGCCGCGCCGGGAACGACGATCGTCATGCGGTTGACCGGCAGCGCCTGCGGCTGCGGCCGGGCACCGGCCGCCAGCGGCCGAGCAGGTGACTGACGCCGAGCGGCGGCAGTTCGCAGTAGGCGCCATGGATCTGGCCGCTCGGACGGACGATCTCCCACGGAAACGACAGTTCGTCGGAGAAGATGAACAGCGAGCGCGGCGGATTGGCCAGCGCCATCAGCCGCAGGTACTCGGCGCGAAACGGTGGCGGCAGATGCAACCACAGCCCCGCGAGGGGGAAGTTATCGCTCCCTCCCAACACTTTCATTCACCCCCGGCGTGGCGGGGCGTGTCGGCAATACCGGCTTCTGTTAGCATGCGCGCTGCTTTTGACGATCCGTCCATGACTGTTCTGCTCTCCGATGTCTTTTCCGCTGCCGGGCCGCTGGCAAGCACTGTTCCCGGTTATCGCCTGCGCGCCCAGCAACTCGAACTGGCTGAGCGCATTGCTGCCGCGATGGCGGGCAATCAGGTGCTGATTGCCGAAGCCGGGACCGGTACGGGCAAGACCTATGCCTATCTGGTGCCCGCACTGCTTGCGGGGGGCAAGGTGATTGTGTCGACGGGCACACGCAATCTGCAGGATCAGCTTTTCACACGCGACATCCCGACCCTCCGCAAGGCGCTCAAGTCACCGGTCCAGGTGGCACTGCTCAAAGGGCGAGCCAACTACCTGTGTCATTACCATCTCGAACGTTCGTTGGCCGATGGCCGTTTCCTCTCGCGCGACGATGCGGCCCATGCGCAGCGTATCGCGCGCTTTGCCAAAAAGACCCGGAGCGGCGACAAGGCCGAGTGTGCCGGTGTTCCCGAGAACGCAACGGTATGGGCGATGGTCACTTCCACTCGCGACAACTGTCTTGGCCAGGATTGTCCGAAGCACAAGGAGTGCTTCGTCCTCGCTGCACGCCGCGAGGCGATGGCTGCCGATCTGGTAGTGGTCAACCATCACCTGTTCTTCGCCGATGTGATGCTTCGCGACGAAGGAATCGCCGAACTGCTGCCTGCCTGCAATACGGTGATCTTTGACGAAGCGCATCAGTTGCCGGAAGTCGCCAGCCTGTTCTTTGGCGACAGTGTTTCGACTGCGCAGCTCCTCGAACTGACCCGCGATACACACTTTGAAGGCCTGGCCTCGGCGCGTGACTGCCTGGATCTGCCCAAGTTCTGTGCCCTGCTTGAAAAGGTTGCTCGCGACCTGCGGCTGGTCTTGCCGGTCGAACCGGCCCGCTACCCGCTCCAGCAACTTGAGGCGCGTGCCGGTTTTGCCGATCGATTGAACGACGTACTCAAGGAACTTGCAGCGCTGGCTGCCTTGCTCGAGACGCAGGCGCAGCGTGCCGAAAGTCTGGAAAGCTGCTGGCGGCGCGCCACTGATTTGCAGGCGCGCCTGCAGTCCTGGCAAAGCGGAGCGAACCCGGATTTCGTTCGCTGGGCAGAGACCTTCAATCACTCGCTACAACTCAATTCGACGCCACTGGCGATTGCCGAGATCATGCAGAAGCAGATGAACGGCCATCCGCGCGCCTGGATATTCACTTCGGCGACACTCGCCGTGCAGGACAGTTTTTCCCATTACTGTGCCGAGATGGGACTTGACGATGCCGATTCGGCGCGCTGGGAGAGTCCTTTCGACTACCCGCGACAGGCGCTGCTCTACGCGCCGCGCAACCTGCCCGATCCGAATCACCCGGAGTATGCCGAGGCCGTTGTCAAAGCCGCTTTCCCGGTGCTCAAGGCAAGCGCCGGCCGGGCTTTTTTTCTGTGCACCTCGCTGCGCGCGATGCGCCGAATACACGAGTTGCTCAGTGAGCGGCTGCAGCGCGACCGACTCGATCTGCCTTTGCTGTTGCAGGGCGAGTGCAGCAAGAACGAGTTGCTCGAACGTTTCCGTCGCCTGGGCAACGCCATCCTGATCGGCAGTCAGAGTTTCTGGGAAGGGGTCGATGTGCGTGGCGAAGCGCTGTCACTGGTGGTCATCGACAAGCTGCCGTTTGCGCCGCCGGACGACCCGGTGCTTTCGGCGCGTATCGAGAAGCTCCGGAGCGAAGGCCGCAATCCCTTCATGGAGTACCAGTTGCCGCGCGCGGTCATCAACGTCAAACAGGGCGCAGGCCGCCTGATCCGCGATGAAAACGACCGCGGGGTGTTGATGATCTGCGACCCGCGCCTGCTCAGCAAACCCTATGGCAAGCGTATCTGGCGGAGTCTGCCACCGATGAAGAGAACCCGCGAACTCGCTGACGCGCTGGCTTTCTTCGCTCCGGCAGAGGTCGTCGTCTGATCGGCATGACCTTTCCCCCTCTTCAGGCTGCTGCCGATCTCTTGCCGCTGGACTGCACGGCCGTGGCCGAGCTGCTCAATCGTGGCTGCGCCTGCATCTCGGTCGACCGCCGATCCTTGCAACTCGCGCTCGAAGAGAGCGAGGGAACGCTCTCGCAGGCTGAACTGCTGGCGACGCGGCCGCATCTCTTTTCTGACAGCATGGTTTTCGTCAGCGCCGCGCATCTCGCGCGCATGGCGCGGATCATCGCCTTGCTCGAACGGGTGGTGGCCTTGCCGGCGTATCGCGAACGGGTGCTCACCTACGCGCCGCCGTTGGCGCGGCATTCGCCCGGCGCCGTGGGGGTCTATCTGGGTTATGACTTCCACCTCGGCGCAGACGGTCCACAACTGATCGAAATCAATTCGAACGCCGGTGGCGCGCTACTCAACGCTCGCCTGTTGCGTGCGCAGCGTGCGTGCTGCGCAGCGGTGGCGAGGATGATCCCGGCACCGATGCCGGTCGAGGAAACCTTTCTGGCGATGTTTCGCGAGGAGTGGCAATTGGCCCGCGGCAATGGCCATGCTTCACAACGGCCGCTGGCGCGCATCGCGATTGTCGACGAAAGGCCCGATGAGCAGTATCTGGCGCCTGAATTTGCACTCTTTCGGCGACTCTTCGAGGAGAATGGCATCGCTGCGCTGGTGGCCGATGTTGCGGAACTGACTTTCGATGGCGAACGCCTGTCCTGCCGCGGGCAGGTCGTTGACCTGGTCTACAACCGGTTGACCGACTTTGCCCTGGCCGAACCGCAAAGCGCGGCGCTGCGTGCGGCATATTTGAGTGATGCCGTGGTGGTCACGCCGCATCCGCAGGCGCATGCATTGTTTGCCGACAAGCGCAACTTGGTGGCTCTCGGCGACGACGACTGGCTGGCAGCGATCGGCTTATGTGAAGACGAGCGCGAGTTGCTGGCCGGTAGTGTTCCGCGTACCCTGCAGGTGCTCCCCGATCAGGCCGAGACCTTCTGGACCAGTCGCAAGCAGTGGTTTTTCAAGCCGGCGACCGGCTACGGCGGGAAGGCGGCCTATCGCGGCGACAAGCTGACCCGGCGCGTATTTGCCGAGGTCGCCCGCGGTGGCTATGTCGCGCAGGCGGTGGTTGCCCCTTCCGAGCGGCGTCTGCTGATCGATGGCGTGCCGCACGATTTCAAGCTCGATCTTCGTAACTATGTTTATCGTGGTGTGGTTCAACTGGTGTCGGCGCGACTTTACCGTGGCCAGACGACCAATTTCCGGACCCGTGGCGGTGGCTTTGCGGCGGTTTTCCCGGTACCCTGCCCAACCGGGAGCACAGAATGAGACTGTTTGGTATTGCCGGTTACTCCGGTGCCGGCAAGACGACCTTGCTGGAAAAACTGCTGCCGAGAATGACCGGGATCGGCTTGCGCGTTGCGGTGCTCAAGCATGCGCACCACCATTTCGACATCGACCAGCCGGGGAAAGACTCGTTTCGCCACCGCGCGGCAGGTGCCGGCGAAGTGCTGTTGGCCAGCAGTGCGCGCTGGGTCTTGATGAGCGAGTTGCGCGGCGCTCCCGAGCCGACGCTGGAGGAATATGTCGCACACTTGTCGCCGTGCGACCTGGTCCTCGTCGAGGGTTTCAAGGACGAGGCGATCCCGAAGCTCGAAGTGTATCGGCCCGGCAACGGCAAGCCGCCGCTGTGGCCACAGCAGCCGCACATCGTCGCTGTCGCCTCGGATGCCTCGCAATCGCTGGCCCTGCCGGCGCATCTGGCGCGCTTGGACCTGAACGATCCGGAAGCGATCGTCCGCTTCATCCTCGGCACTCTTCAACTGGGAGAAAAAACGCATGTTGTCCTTTGATGAGGCACTAGAACGCTTGCTGGCCAGTGCCCGAACCGTTTCGGAAGTTCGCCGCCTGCCGACGCTGGCTGCCGCCGGGCGCGTGCTGGCACAGGCACAGCAGGCGACGGTCGATGCGCCGCTGCTCGACAACTCGGCGATGGACGGCTATGCGCTGGCCGTCGCCGACGTGCCGCACCTGGCGAGCCGCCTGCCGGTCTCGCAGCGCATTCCGGCGGGCAGCGTCGGCATACCGCTGCAGCCAGGAACTGCAGCCCGGATCTTTACCGGCGCGCCGATACCGGCCGGTGCTGACGCAGTGGTGATGCAGGAGCTGTGCGAACACGCCGACGACGCGGTGCTGATCAACCATCTGCCGCAAGCGGGCGAACATATTCGCCGCGCCGGAAGCGACATTGCCGCCGGGAGCGAGATTCTCCCTGCCGGACTGCGCCTGCGACCCCAGGATACCGCCCTGGCGGCGTCGGTGGGAATCGCCGAACTGCCGGTTTTCCGCCGCTTGCGAGTGGCCGTATTGTTTACGGGTGACGAACTGCGCATGCCCGGTGAGCCGCTGCCGCCAGGCGCGATCTACAATGCCAACCGTTTCCTGCTGACTGCCCTGCTGCAGCCATTAGGTTGCGTCGTTCGTGATCTCGGGCAGGTGCCCGACGATCTGCCGGCGACACGCCAGGCGCTGCGCGCAGCCGCGCTTGACAATGACCTGGTGCTCAGCTCGGGCGGCGTTTCCGTCGGCGAAGAGGATCACGTCAAAGCTGCCGTTGCAGCGGAGGGTCGGATCGAGATGTGGAAGATCGCCATCAAGCCCGGCAAACCCCTGGCCTTTGGACAGATCGCTTCGGCTGGGCGCGAGGTGGCGTGCATCGGTTTGCCGGGAAATCCGGTTTCCTGCTTGATTACCTTCCTCATGCTGGTGCGGCCTTTTCTGTTGAAAATGCAGGGTGTGCATCCAATTACCGCACCGAGCTACCGGCTGCGCGCCGATTTCGACTGGTTGCGGCCCGACGCCCGGCGCGAGTTCCTGCGTGCAAGAAGCCATGCCGACGGCGGCGTGGAGATCTTCGCCAACCAGGGTGCGGCAGTCCTGAGTTCGGCGGTGTGGGGTGATGGCCTGATCGATAACCCGCCGCAACAGGTGATCCGACGCGGCGACATGGTGCGCTTCCTGCCGTATTCAGCCTTGCTGAACTGAGCCTGGAGGGCAAATGATGCTGAAGATTCTGTACTTCGCAAGTGTCCGCGAGCAACTCGGACAGGGAAGCGAGGAGTTGCCGCTGCCGGCCGGGGTGGTGGATGTTGCCGGTCTGCTCGGGTTTCTCGCGCAACGAGGGGGCGTATGGGAGCGCCTGGCGGAAATCAGGAACCTGCGCCAGGCGGTCAATCAGGAGATGGTCGGGCGCGATGCGCCGATCGGCGCGGAGGACGAGGTCGCGTTCTTTCCGCCGGTGACCGGCGGTTGAGCTAACGGCCATGACATTTCCAGGCCCCCCCGATCATGAAAGCCATGACCGTTTACCTCTCTCCCGACCCCTCCCCCGCGAGGGGGAAGGGGAGATTCGTGAGTCGCTGACGCGATTTCCCTATATGATGGTGCGCGTTCAGGAGGCGGATTTCGATGTCGGCGCCGAGCTGGCGGCACTGCGCCGGGACCAACTGCAGATCGGTGCGCTGGTGTCCTTTGTCGGTGTCGTGCGAGCGGCCAGTGACGACGCCGGGGTCTCGGAGATGACGCTCGAACATTACCCAGGGATGACCGAAAAAGCGCTTGCAGCGATGGTCAGCGAAGCCGGCCGCCGCTGGAAGATCATCGACGCGATCGTCATCCACCGCGTCGGGCGCTTGCTGCCGGGCGACCAGATCGTCCTCGTCGCGGTGGCCGGCACGCACCGTGGCGAAGCCTTTGCCGCCTGCGAGTTCCTCATCGATTACCTGAAAACGCGCGCGCCATTCTGGAAGCGCGAACTGACGCCGCAAGGTGCGCGCTGGGTCGCTGCGCGCGCGAGCGACGATCAGGCTGCCGAGCGCTGGCAGGATTGAGATCGGCATGGGGTGTATCGCTCACGTTGATCTCAGGTACCCGGCCCCATCCTGGGAGCCATGGAGCAGGTCATCGATCTCCTGAAGATCTGCCAGGCTCCGCTCCAGCTTGTGTTCGATGACGCGTCGCCTCCAGGCATCGGGCGCGGCGTCGCGTACTGCACTCGGCGAGTTCGTCTTCCTTCTGGGTATCAGCATTTCCCATGGCAACGGGCCGGGCAACCAATGCGCCGTAGCCAACACGTTTTCCCCGCTTGCTGCCTTCGCTGATCGACAGTTACGCGAATCCCTCCGGTGCGATCAGCACCACGCTAGGAAAACACGAGGCGTATCGTCGTGTGTCCCTGGTCAGAACGGGATAGCCCGATACTGCTGCGTGCGCCCCGATAAAGAAATCGCCAAGGACATTGATCTTGGTGCCCCCTTGTCGCCGATAACGTACAAACGCTTTACCGGCGAGAAACAGGGCTGGGCGCGGTGTCTCAATCGTGACCAGGCCGAGGTCATCGATGGCTTGGTCCAAGGCTTCCACTGTCGAGAAGATCAGCGAAAGTTCAGAGTAGATGATCGGGTTGATTGCCAGCCGATGAATCTTCGACTGGGCACGCAATTGATGAGTCGACCAGTCGGCCCATTCTGGATCGTCCTCCAGAACGTCGACCAGCACGTTGGTGTCGACCAGCAGCATCAGCCTTCGCCGCGCAGCAGAGCCATCAAGTCGTCGGTTCGCCACTTTACGTCAGCCTTGCCCCGAGCTGCATCGAAACGGTCGGGCTGACGGCTCGAACAGGCGCCAACCTTGTGGATCACCACATCGCCATCGCGATTGACGGCGAAGTCCACAGTGCAGCCCGGTGCCAGATTGAGGGCATCGCGAATCTGCTTGGGGATGGTGACTTGTCCTTTGCTGGTGAGTGTCGTCGACATGGTAAATCTCCAGTGTATTACATATGATTTCATTGTAATACCTTTGCGGGGTGGCGGCAATCGCAGCGGTGCCTTTGCGAGTCCCCGTGTGTTCCTGATGGAATGGTGTGTTCCGCGCGCCCTTGACGACTGGCGGACGGAGGGCAAACGATGGGCACCGTGCAGACCACCCCACGACGCACAGGCGTCTGGAAAGGATAGGAGATCCAAAACACCACTTTTTCTTCGGATTCGTGGGAATGACACGGGCAAAGAACCCGATGAACATCATCATGCTCGACGCCTGCCGCGACAACCCGTTCGGCACCAGGCTGCCAACCGAGCACAAGGGCCTCAGCCAGTTTGATGCACCGCCAGGCTCGTTGCTGGCCTATGCGACTGCTCCCGGCAACACCGCTGGCGACGGCGAAGGCGCCAACGGGTTGTATACCGAGAACCTGCTACGCGAGATGAAGGTGCCGGAGGCGAAGATCGAAGACGTGCTCAAGCGCGTGCGCCTGGCTGTTCGGCGCCAGTCGGCAGGGCAGCAGATCCCGTGGGAGAGCACGTCGCTCGAGGACGATTTCTATTTCCTGCCGCCGCAGCACGTCAGAAATCTCTCCGAGCTCGAACTGGAGAGAATCTTCGACGAAGAACTCGCAATCTGGGAAGCGATCAAGGAGTCGACCGAGCCGGTACCGTTCGAGGATTACCTGCGCAAGTATCCAAGCGGGAAGTTTTCAGAACTGGCGCAGTTCCGGCTCGACCAGATGCTGAAGGCAAGGGGCAAAAAAGCGATCGCGATTGAGGTGGCGAAAGACAACCCGTTCAGCAAGGGGAGTGTGCGTATCGACACGCACTTCAAGGTCGGCGAGAGTTGGAGTTACCGTGAGATCGACCTTTACACGAAGCTCGAACTGCGCGTTTTCACCAACCGGGTGAGCGAAATGACCGATACCGAGGTGCGCTTCAACGATGGCGTATTGGTGACCGACCTGTTCGGCAACTTCATCAGGCGGCAGCCGGGATGGCAATATACGGGCGCACAGTTTTTCATTCAGGAATACGCAGTCGGCAAACGCTGGTCGACACGCTTTCGTGCGTTGACGCCCCATGGATTCAGCAGCGACATGGAATTTGACTTCAGGGTCGTCAGTCGCGAGCAGGTCACGGTGCCGGCGGGCACGTTCGAAGCCTTCCGGGTCGAGGGCAACGGCTGGGGCCGTGCACCCAGGGGCACGGTCAAGCTGCAGACGGTTTATTGGATCTCGGCAGAGTCAAGCGCGTGCTCGCTTCCGAAACGAAGCGGAGCCACACGAGCGGCAAGGTGCTCAACAACGAGCGTCTCGAACTGACAGCCTATACGCAGTGGTAGTTGACGATACTGCGCTTGCCCGCTTCCTTCGGCCGTTACCGGCGTCATCTGCCGGACAATCGCCTGGCACCGCGGCGGCATGGCGCTCGGCGGCGGTTTCCGGCCGCTCGACTACGAAGAAGCTGTCATGCCGATGGGGCGGCAGGCCGGTGCCTGCATCCCCCCACACGACCGCGTTCGCCGTCTGGACGCTTGCCGAAGTCGCGTTGAATTTCGTGGCCCCGTCTCCTATTCTAAAAACAAAGTCTCGAAGGAGGCTGTGCTGGCATCATTGAAGTGATGGCCCGTTGCCGATGAACCAAACAGAAAAGGAGACATGCCATGAAAATTCTGACCGTCCTGATCTTTCTGGCCATGGCCGCCACGGTTGTATCCCTGGCTCTCGGTTTTTACTCCATGGAGCGCGGCGGAGAGTACGACCGGGTTCATAGTACCCGCTACATGGTCATGCGGGTCGCTTTTCAGGGTCTGACGCTGGCTCTGCTGGTGAGTGCGCTGTACTTCGCCGGAGTGTAGTCCCGACATCGCCGGGGGCGTGCGCCGAGCTCCGGCTTCGTTGGCACGTTGTTCTCGAATCACGACTGTTTTCAATGACACTCAGTGCCTACTGGTGTGGGGAACACTTGCAGAAGTGGTGCCAAGCAGTCATGGCCGATGAGGATCGCGTCCTGGTCCTGCGCAAGAGTCTTGCCGCCGCCACCTTCCGGATCGAGGGGCCGCTCAACAAAGTGAAGCAGATCTGATCTGATGCGCTGGATCGAAATCCGAATGCCGAGTGCGGCCCGCTCCTTCGCTCCGGTCGATGCGGCCGACGGTGCGCCTCCTCAGCGCCCCGTCATTCTCTCCAGTTGTTCGGGGTAGCGGGCGCCTTGCACCATGATCCCCGAGGCCAGGCGGTCGATCTCACGCAGATCGTCGGCGGCAAGTTCAACGGCCGCCGCCCCGATGTTCTCCTCCAGGCGCTGCAGCCTTGTCGTGCCGGGGATTGGAACAATCCAAGGCTTCTGGGCCAGCAGCCAGGCAAGCGCGATCTGGGCGAGTGTCGCCTGATGCCGTTCTGCGATGCTGCCGAGCAGCGCAATCAGGGCCTGATTCGCCTTGAGAGCCTCCGGCGTGAAGCGCGGGAGGCTGCTGCGAAAATCGGAACGGTCGAAGGTCGCATTTTCGTCAATCTTGCCGGTGAGGAATCCTCTGCCCAGCGGGCTGTACGGCACGAAGCCGATCCCGAGTTCCTCCAGGGTGGGGATCACTTCCGTCTCCGGGCTTCTCGTCCACAGCGAGTATTCGCTCTGGAGGGCAGTCACCGGCTGGATCGCATGTGCGCGGCGGATCGTTTGCGCGCCGGCTTCGGACAGGCCGAAGTACTTGACCTTTCCTTCCCGGATCAGCTCCCCGACCGCCCCCGCCACGTCCTCGATCGGCACGTCCGGGTCAACACGGTGCTGATAGAGCAGGTCGATGGTCTCGACCCCGAGCCGCCTGAGCGAGTTCTCGGCGGCTTGCCGGATGTGCTCCGGTCGGCTGTTCAGGCCTGGCGGTCCCTTCATCCCGCGGGGGTCGAGCTCCGGGCTGAGGTCGAACCCGAACTTGGTGGCGATCACCACCTGCCTGCGGAAGGGGGCGAGCGCCTCGCCCACGAGTTCCTCGTTCACGAACGGGCCGTAAACTTCGGCGGTGTCGAAGAACGTGATGCCACGTTCCACGGCGGCCCGGAGCAACATGCTCATCTCCTGTTTGTCCTTGGGCGGCCCGTAGGCAAAGCTCATTCCCATGCAGCCGAGGCCGATGGCCGAAACCTCCAGATCGCTCTTTCCGAGTTTACGGTTTTTCATGGTTTCTCCTGTGAGTGTGAAGCGCGTCAAGCGGATTGTAGAGAAGTCGAATGGTTTTAGGCGACCTCGGAGATGGGAGCGAGTTGAAAGCCGAGTTGCTTGGCACGTTTGCAAGCGTTCAGCGCATCCACCCCTGGGTGCGCAGGATCACACTGGCTTTTTGAGCGGCAGCAACTCATCGATGCGGCGGTTCGGCCAGGAGGGGAGTTTCTCCAGGGTGTCGGTCAGCCAGGCCATCAGCTCGACGCTGTTCATGCAGGCGGTTTCGAGCAGCGATGGAATCGCCGCAGCGCGTTGGCCGGCCGCCTCGGAGCCGGCGAACAGCCCGTTCTTCTTCCCGATGGCGATCGGACGAATGGCATTCTCGACCGGGTGGTGGTCGATCGGGTAGAAACCGTTGGTGGCGTACCGGGCCAAGACCGGCCAGCGCCGCAGACTGTCGTCGACCGCCCTGGCCAGGGCGTCGCCGTCGGCCACCGATCGGCGGGTCTTCTGGAGCACCGGGGCAGGGTTTCGAGCAGCGGCTGACGGGTTTCCTTTCGTCTTCGGGCGCGTTCCTCGACCGTCTTCCCTTTCGCCGCATCCTCGATGGCATACCACTCGCCGATGCGGCGCAGGGCCTCCGCGGCAAGGAAACGCCCAGGAGACGCCCATTTGCCTGATGGAGGTCGAAGGACTTCCGCCGGGCGTGGGCCAGACAGGCGAGTTCGATCACCCCGCTGCGAAACAGGGTCTGGTCACCGGCGAACTCATCGACCATCCGTGCGCCTTGCCAGTCCGCGAGGCACTCCACCCCGGACTACCCGCCCCGGCCGGGCGGGTAGTCGAAGACGACGATCGGTGGCTCGCTTGCCAAGACAGTGGCAATAACCGTTTCTGGTTCGACACGCGACCCAACCTGCGCCGCGAAATGGAAGAGCGGAAGCGGCGCTTCCAGGACAAGGAAGACGTATCCCCGGCGATTCGTGACCGCGTCCAACGGGGTTTTGGCAGCCGGCTCCGATAGCCGCGACTTCTTCGGCTTGGCCCAAGGCAAGGAAGAGGATCGGTATCTCAGCTTCACCTACGGCAAGCGCACCTCGCCGTTCTTCGATTCGGCGCTGCTTCTGATTGAGGCGGTGACCGCAGCGGGGTACGCAGAGGCACAACGTGCCGCCGAAGAGGCAGCGAAGCCGAAACCAAGTGACACGCCCGCGACGGCAACAACAGGCGCTACGGCACGCGTCGAGTATTCGGCCAAGTCGACCTGTACGACGAGCGGCAGCACCGCGTCGCAGGCGACGAAGAAGCATTTTTTCGGCAGCATCGAACTGGATGCCATCCAAGCGAAAAAGCAGTTTGCCGATCTGGTCGACGAAGTCGTCCTGCAATTTACTTCGCGCCCCGGCGTGAAGGTCCGCATTGCCGTCGAGATTCAGGCCAAAGCGGCGGCTGTCTTTGATGATGGCTTGCAGCGTGCGGTGAAGGAGAACTGCAACGTGTTGCGGTTCAAGAATGCGGAGTTTGAGGAAGGAGAGTAACCACGTGCCCGGAATCAATCTGAGACTCATCTCTGAGCGGTTGTCCCGTACCGCTGTGCCGGCATGCGCCAGCCGCCTGGGAAGCGAAAATACCCCCTGGCGGGCTGGCAGTCGTGGCAAAACGTGGTCGGCCAGTTGGGCGGCGGTTTCGACCATTAGCGCGAAGTGACGCCGCAAGGTGCGCTGGGTCGCTGTGCGCACGAGCGACGATCAGGCTGCCGAGCGCTGGCAGGATTGCGCCCGGCGTGGCTCCGATCTTGCGGGGCGAACCAGGTCCGGCAAGCCCATGCCACGCGGCACTACCGCGTTACCTGCAACACCGCTGGTGCGAAATTCACCCGCCGCGTCTCGACAATCCGCCTGGCGTCCACCTTTCCTTCGACGATCTCGTAGCCCATCAGCGCAAATACCCGGCCACGCACGAACAGCGGCCGCGAATTGCCGTACCAGTCGACGCACGAGGCGCGGCAGCCGTCGCTTTGGTCGCTTGCCGACGGTTGCGCGCTCAGCGTACCGAGTTCGCTCAGCGACAGGGCGTGATTGCGCAGAAAGAGCAGGGCTGCCGACGGCGTGCGCAGTTGGCGTGCGCCGGATTCGTCGCCGCCGACGATCGGCAGACCAAGCAGGCCGTCGAACTCACCCTCGGATCGATAGAAGAAGCCATGGCTGCGCGTTTCCCCCTGCGCAGCGTCCTTGCGTGTGTACCGGTCAACCGTCACCGGTGGGGAGGTCAGCCGTACACTGCTCAGATGCAGGTTTCTGCCGTCGCTGCCGACGACGAGGGCATTGCTGCCGAGTGCCTCGACACGGTCGACCGAGTGTGGCAACGGTAATTCGTAGACCTTACCCTGCTCACCCTGCGCGTAGCGCACCGCGTACACCTGTGATTGCGTCGTCGTCTGTGGCGAGTGCCAGCCGGTACCCGCACCGTACAGCAGATACGGGCCGATATAGCGACTCTGCAGCACGTAGCCGCTGGCTCTCGGCAACCGGCGGTAAGCATGGGCGGGAGCGCTGTCACGGCCGTCGGAAAAACTGGCGAGCGGGATGCGCAGCAGCGCCAGGTCGCCGGCATTGACTTCGCCTGCCCACATGCCGTCGCCGCGGCCGTTGGCACGCAGCAGCACGTTCAGCACGCCGCCGTCGTCTTCGTGGAAAGAGAACTGGTCGATCGGGCTGCCGGCAGTCTTCAGCGCACTCGGTGCCGATCCGTCGAGCGGGATGCGGAATACCGACGAGGCCGAGGCACCACCCCGCTGGGCCGTGGTCCAGACGAACACCGAATCCGGCGAAACGTAGAAGACGCGCCCAGGCGGCCCGAGAACCGCGGTGCTCTGGCAATCCATCTCCGGTCTGGCGAGGTCGCAGATCGAGACACTGTGCAGGGCAACGCCCGCGAAGGGATCGAGCGGCTCGTCGCTGCGGTAGATCCGCGTCGCCGGTGCAATGCGCCGGAAGTCCGCCGGCAGTGCCCCTGGGCGCCAGCGGCGCATCGCCGGGAAGGCTGCCCAGGGGTCTCCCCATGGGCTGAGCACGTGTGGCGAATAGACGATCAGTTTGCTGCCGATCAGCCGACTCGCATAGTTGCGTGAAGAGTAGTAGTCGTTGGAGCGCAGGTGATAGGTTGCGCGATAGGCGAGCTGCCCATCGCGCGAGATGTCGAAGACACCGACTTCGGTGCCGCCACGCGCGTAACTGTAGCCGATAACGACGATCGTGTTGCCGGAGACCAGCATCTCGTCGTACCAGGCGCCGCGCGGGTCGACGTCGCTGCCGAAAGCTTCGATGGCGGCAACGGGGCGCAGATCCTGCGCGCCGATGCGGATCGTGAACAGGCGGCCACGGCGCAGGATCACCAGGTGGTCGCCGTGTACCTTGACGATGCCCCCTTCATCGACACCGGCGTGCTGGACGTTGGTGACCGATTCGTTCTTGCCGGTGGCGGCTTCCTTGGCCACTGCCGCAGGGGCGGCGGCGGGTGCGGGAGACGGTTGAGCGAGTTGGCCCACGGACTTGTCGGCACGCGCTCGTTGCTGCTCGTCGCGACGACGCTGCGCTTCGTCAGCCCAGCGTTTGAAGAGACCGGCGAGTTCCTGCTCATTGGCGAAAGCGCTGAGCGTCTTGCGTGGTGCCGTTGGATTGGCCGTGGTAGCCGTTGCCGCTGGCAGGCAAAGGGCAGTCAGCACGGCAGTGGTCAGGTAAACGACAAGGGTTCGATACATGGCAGTCCTTTCGTGGAGGGTTCAAACGGGTAAACGGACGACGCCCGGGAATGGGGTTAAAACTCCCCGCGGATATTCAGCCACGCCGGGCTGCCGTTCCGCGTGCGTCGTCACGGCGCCGGTCAACGCTGATCATGACCGTTCCTTTCTCTTTCGCAAACGGGTGAAGGGAGATTCGTCGGTCGCTGGCGCGACTTTCACATTAAACTTCCCGCCTTGCTTGTTTCCTCCGCGAATATTTCATGGTCAAGTCCTTCGATTCACCCCATTCCGATAGCGGGCAACGCTTCGGCAGTCGCGGCGCACGGCAGGAACGGGGCCCGCAGACGGACCCGGTTCTGTCTGAACTGCGCGTGCCGCCGCATTCGCTGGAGGCCGAGCAATCGGTGCTCGGTGGCTTGATGCTCGATAACGCGGCCTTCGACAAGATCGCCGATGTGATCAGCGAAGGCGATTTTTATCGCGATGAACACCGGCGCATTTACCGCCAGATTTCCAGACTCCTGGAACGTGGCAAACCCGCCGACGCGGTGACGGTTGCTGAAAGCCTCGACCAGGCGGGGGAGGGCGATGCTACCGGCGGGCTGGCCTACCTGGGCGAACTGGCAGCGAACACGCCGTCGGCGGCGAACATCCGGCGCTATGCCGAGATCGTCCGTGAACGGGCGATTCTGCGGCAACTGGTGACTGCCGGCGACGAAATCGCCGGCAGTGCGCTCAACCCGCTCGGTCGCGACCCGAAAACCCTGCTCGACGAAGCCGAGGCAAGGGTCTTCGCGATTGCCGAAAGCGGTTTTCGCCACCAGTCCGGCTTCGTGCATATCAACCCGCTGCTGACACAGGTGGTCGAGCGCATCCAGGAGCTGCACGACCGCGACAATCCTTCGGACATCACCGGCGTGCCGACCGGCTATCACGATCTGGACTCGAAGACTTCGGGCCTGCAGGGCGGCGATCTGCTGATCGTTGCCGGCCGCCCGTCGATGGGAAAAACCTCGTTTGCACTCAATATTGCCGAGCATGTG
>WBZT01001211.1_pt1 | contig 19221 bp, 21 predicted proteins | sample 5204241 | NCBI WGS metagenome assembly WBZT01 (sample SAMN12344358, study PRJNA552823) | activated sludge metagenome | biome: Activated sludge suspended growth; feature: Nitrification reactor; material: Wastewater; isolation source: activated sludge from nitrification reactor of wastewater...
TCACCCCCGCAAATCAAATAAAAATAAGCAAGAGGCTACAAAAAAAGTTCGAAAAAGAAGCTTCTCTATTTTTGGAAAAGAAAAAGCCTAGACTTCAGCCCAGTTGCTACCAATTTTTACATCTACAGCTAATTTAATTTTTATCTCAGGCGCAATATCTTCCATGACTTTTTTGATGTTACTGGCTAATTCTTGGCTCCCCTTTTCGGACGACTCAACCAAAATAGAATCGTGAACCTGAAGCAGCTGTTGGCTTTCCGCCGGTAGCATGTTCTCGACTGCGACCATAGCTTTTTTCATAATGTCGGCTTCGGTTCCTTGAATAGGTAAATTAACCGCCTGCCGTTCGGCGCCAGTACGTATAATAAAGTTTGGAGAATTTATTTCAGGCATTGGCCTTCTTCTGCCATAAAAAGTTTCAACAAAACCCTGTTTTCTAGTTTTTTTCTTTATATCTTCAATATACTCCACCAAGGGCTTTCTAGAAGCAAAATATCTATCAATAAAATTCTTGGCATCATTAATTTTCATTCCAGTAGCAACGCTTAAACCATGGGGACTCATTCCATAAAGAACACCAAAATTAATTGTTTTGGCGGCACTTCTCATTTGTGGCGTAACATCATCGAGTGCCACCCCGTAAACCTCAGCCGCTGTTCTAGTGTGAATATCTTCGCCACTGTTAAACGTTTCAATCATATCTTCATCACCCGCAAGTACAGCAGCAAGCCTAAGTTCAAACTGGCTGTAGTCAGCGCTTATAAAAACATGCCCATTTTTAGGAATAAATGCCGAACGAATAGCTCGACCTGCTTCTGACTTAATTGGTATATTTTGTAGGTTCGGGTCTACGCTACTTAATCTGCCAGTTGGCGCCACGGTCATATTAAATAAAGTATGTATTCTACCATCCGAATTAATTTGACCAGGAAGTGTATCTAGGTAAGTGTTTTTAAGTTTTGTGTACTCACGAAATTGAACAATAGACTCAATGATAGGATGGTAGTCCTTTAGCTTATCAAGCTCATTAGCAGCCGTAGAATATCCAGTTTTACCTTTTTTTATACCTACGGTTGGCAAGCCCAAAACGACAAATAATATATCCGCTAGCTGCTGTGGGCTAGCAATGTTAAATTCTTGTTCAGCATAACCATAAATAGTTTGTTCAAGATCGCTAATGTAATCTTCGAGTTGCCTATTAATAGATTCAAGAGTACCCTCAGATACTTTAATGCCAGCAATTTCCATTTTGGCAATAACCGGAATAACTGGCCATTCAATTTCACGTGCTAAAGCATTAAGTTTTGTTTCACTAGACAGAATATTATTTTGCTGTTCATACAAAGCTTGTATTGCTCCTACATATTCGGCTGCATAAATTCCAATATCTTCAGGTGGAATATCATTTTCAGCCGGCAGATTATAGTGAAGTTTTTCAGCTGAAAGTTCGGCAAGTGAGTTATTTTTATCTAATGAATTAATTAGAAAGTTAGCAACTTGAACATCGTGCTCAACTCCAACATTATTAACACCTAAGTTAAATAGAAGCTTAATGCTTTTTTTGACATCATATCCAACCAATACAGTGCCTTCTAATAGAGTCTGTATATTCTCTTTATTTTTAAAATCTTCAATTAAAGTAACTTGTTTTTTATTGCCAAGCAGCAAAGCTACTGGCTGATTGCAATGCACATCTTTGCAAATAGCATGCACGTAAACTATTTTGCTTTTTTCAAACCTGTCATTACTTACAATTTTTGGTAGTGATAGATTGCCGCTTGGAGCCTGAGCGCCCACGCTATCAAGTGCATCAGTCGTTAAGGGTAAGTCGCCAAAAGACCTTAAAATTGCTCGAAATTCTAATTTCTCGAGATTGGCTCTGAGCTGTGCGCCATTGAATCTATTAACATCCATTGACTCTAAATCAAGTTTAATAGGGGCGTCGGTATATAGCCTAGCCAATTCTTTACTCATGTATGCTAGTTTTCGACCATCTAATAACTTTTGTTTTACAGACCCACTTATTAGTTCTATGTTTTCATACACCCCATCCAGTGTCTTGTATTCACGTAGGAGACTACTTGCCGTTTTTGCACCCACGCCAGGAACGCCTGGTATATTATCGCTACTATCACCCTGCAACGACTTAAGGTCTAGAAACTGATCTGTTTCTAATCCATATTTTTCCCTGAAACTTTCCGGATGAAACTCCTCTATATTACTAAGCCCCTTCTTTAATGCATAAACCTTTGTGTTATTACTAAGACACTGCAACGCATCTAGGTCGCTGGTAATTAATATTGTTTCAATATCTTTTTTATCGGCCTGAGCAGCCAAAGTGGCCATTATGTCATCGGCCTCGTAATCATCTAGTTCATATAGGGGCCAACCTAAAGAGTCTAATAATTCATGCAGTATAGGGATTTGAGCATAGAAATCTGCAGGAGCGGGCTTCCTACCCGCCTTATAGTCTGGGTAAATTTCTAACCTTTTGCGAATATTTGTTTTTGGTTTATCCCAAGCTACGGCAACATAGTCAGGTTTAAGCCTTTTGATGACTTCTAGGCTTAATGACGCAAACCCATAAACTCCTCCAGTCGGAGTTCCGTCTTTGGTAGAAAGATTAGGCATAGCATAATAACCCCGATAAAAAATACTTTTACCGTCTATTAGAACTAATCTTTTCTGCGCAGCTTTCGTCAACTTATAAAACACCCAAATAGTATTACTAGTAGTATACTCGACCACCACTATATATACTAACGATTAAGCTTTACTGAGTAACGCTAATTTGATTGGTTTTTACAGTCGTTTGGTTGCTTGATGAACTGCTAGCCTGTGAATTATTTTGTTCAACTGCGCTTACTGGCTTAGTTGTGCTTGCGCCAGCAACAGCCGTACCAGGTACTGTTCTTTTTACGCTGGTGTCTTTTGTAAATATAGCCACTGTTGATCGGTTATTTTTTAGACCAGAATATATTTGGTCTGTAACTTGCTCGACATTATTGATAACAACTGTCGGAACACTATATCCTGCTGGATTCTCCTTGTTATCAGGCTGTTCAACTTTTACTGGTTTTTGATATTTTACCGCAAGAGCAACAACAAAGTCCCTAATTTTAGATTTAGAAAAATCAAAATTATAACTTGCTGGTGAGCCTGGCACTTGGGTTATTTCTAGCCAGCTTAACTTATCTTTTTTAGAAGGATAAACTACTGCACCGTTATATCTAACTGATACATTATTGTTTATAAGATTATTGGCCTTCGCAAGCTCAGACTGTAAATCGGCGGTATAAATATTTGGTTTAACGGCAACGGAATTCATTCTTATATTTGATTCCGATAGTTGAGCCAAAGATTCATTCATTTTTTTTGTTACATGTGCAGCGTTAGCACTAAAACCTAGCACCTCGGGTTTAACAATCACCCCATCCGAACCTTTCATTAAATAAGCATCTTCCGATCTGGTCTGCATGCTAGTAATGTTTTGCCTTAAATATCCTTCAACGTGTCGCTCGTTAACCTGAACACCAACCGGAACCTGTGTTTTTGTTAAAAAGGTATAGGGGTTAAACCTTTTTGCTAGCGTTTGATCAATAGCACTATTAAAATCATATTTAGGATTAAAAGTTGAGACAGGCTCAGTCCAAGACAAACCGCCGTCACTAAAAGTAACAGTTAAATTACCGCTAGTTTCATTTAATAGTTGAGTAATCTGCTGTCTATCCATGCCCCCTACGCTTAAGTTTCCAATTTTTGCAAATGGCAGCGCTTTGCCTACGTACTTAGAGTTTAAATAAAAACCTATGCCACCAAGAGCTACAATCACAACGGCCAAGAATACAGTAACAGATAATAAAACAAGATAGACTCGCCTAGCCAGCTCTTGTCTTTTATAAATTTTGGCATTAGAGGCAAATTTAATTACACCACCCTTAGCTTCAGTATTTGGGGCATAGCCAATAATAGACCGTGCCGATTTAACCGGCGCGTCTTCGGGCATATCATAGCCTCTGTGTGCCGCCCGTAAATACGAGGGCAGATGTGCTTGCAGGGGTAGAGCCGCACTGGCAGAATTTGAAATATCAGACGACTGCGAACTCGCCCGATTTAAATTACCAGATAGCGAACTCTTCCCTGGACGCGGATGTTTGTAGTCCAATAGAGTTCCCTTTTATTGTTATTTTTGTCTCTTTTTAACGCGGTACTAGCTTTTATTTTAAGCTTTATAGTTATATATTAACCATAAACACCATAAAAGTCAAAAAAACCTAAAAGTCTTTAGCGTTGATTGGATTTTTTGCCAGTAAAGTAGTCGTCGACTAATTTTTGAACTTTTTTAACAGCAATCTTCCTTCTTCTTTTATCACTAAAAACTTCTGGGTGATCATTTTGAAGTGACATGCAAATATACTGATAAAGCTCAAGTGGTTCATTAATATCAGTTTGCTGAGTATTAATAATTCCATTGGCCAATGCTCTATCGATCATAGTCTTTGTTCCATGCATTTTTGATCTGGTTTTACGCCTAAAAACAGCTCTACTTAAAGGTAGTTTTTTATCCATTAAGCCCTGCTCTTCAAACGTCTCAATCATTTGCCTAGTGTCGTGTTCAAGCTTAATTTCCCATTCAGGAATTTGTTTTCTATTTTTTTCTTTAACACTGTCATCCCTTAAGTCGATTATATTATCTGGTGTCATGTCTTCAATAGCGTCTTCTGAACTAGAAGATTCAATTGTTGGTTTTTTTTCGTCTGGTAAATTGACTGCTAAATTATCATTTTTGGAGTCATTAATTAACTGGTCATCATCAGTTACCTTCTCGGCAGGAACAGTTTCCCATGATGAATCAACAAACATAGCTTCTTCTACTTTATGAATGAATGTTTCGTTACTTGATGCTTTATTTGGTTCAATTGCCCTTACTACAGAATTTCTTACACCAAATCCTTTCTTGGTCTCAGGGTTATATTTATATCTTCTTCCCTTTTGTAAAACTAAGCCCTCTTTTCTCAAATGGTCTCCAATTATCGTAACCTTACCAAGTTGATAGCCAGATATTAAAGCATTTACTTTTGTTGCATTTTTTTGATCATCACTACCGTAGAGCGCTTCAGCTAAATCTTTATATGAATATATACGGCCAGGCTCTTCGGCCAAAAATAACGCAACAAAAGCGCTAGCATCTTTAAGAATTTCCTCTGGGTATCGTCTTCTAATTTTCTCAGCTATTTGTTTTGTCGTAAGTGCGGCTGGACGTTCAGGCTCTGGGAATATATCTATTACCAACTCGGCATCTTTATCTACTTCTAGGGCATTGTTACTGCTTGGTAAGGCAACTGCTTTTGGAATAGGCCATGCCTCTCCAGCGCTCTCGTACAGCTTAAGAAAGTCTTGATATTCTTTTTGAGCTTCGTGAATTTCTTGTTCAATTTGCTCAGATCTTTCAACTGCTAACTCGCCAATTATTTTTTCAGCAATCTCGTGTACAGAATCACTAATCTCAGGCAAATGTTTTGCTACAAGCTCTTCTTGCATTTTTATATCTTCTAATTCAGGCGCTAAACTATTTGATATTTCCTCTCGTTGCAGGCTTAGTCTACCTATTTCACGCCGGAGCCTAGCCTCTTCCGTAATCATATAATCATATAAATTACCGACAGCCTCGCTAGCCAAATGATCCACACTGTCTCTCTGAGCTGAAGAAAGAAAATCCACAACCTTACACCAAAGTTTTTCGTTTGTAATACTATCGCTCTCAATCAAGTTTTCGTATGCTATGTTTTGGCGCCTAATGTCTGAATTATTGTGATTAATTTCAGAAATTATCGCTTCGACATTGTCTTCAGAGCGTCCACCAAAACTGTCTGGCTTTTCAACCATATTCTCTCCTATGATAATGTAAAATGAATTTAATATATATTGAACTAACTACAAATTATAGTATTTTTCAACTTTTTTGACAATATTTCATTTATATTGTGACTATTTTGAGTACTGCTATTTATTTCATTAATACATGTGGCCATATATCAAAAATAGAAAACTAGATAGCAACTGAGTAGTATGCATGGGGTAGATTTTTCACAAAGGCCCAAAGTTGATCCCCATAACTCCAATGCCACCATTCGGTAGGATTGCAGGCAAATTCAGTATTATAGCCAAAATATTTGCCGGTCATAAGTGCATAAAATATTCTTCGATTGTCCCTAATTCGAGCATCTAGATTATTATGTATATTGTTTGGGTTTTCAAAATAGTCGGGAAAATTTGCTTCCGAAACATCTGCATCGAATCTCTTTAAAACTACCTCTTGTTGATTCTTATCATAGGCGAGAGACTCGTTTGTATGAAAGCGCAAAGTAACATCAAAAGCAGCTCCAGTTGAATGGGGCGACGGACTTTCTTCATTTAAAGAAGGAAAAGCAATTAAATCTTTTAATTTATTATCCACTTCTTCTGAATCTATTCCTGGGAACTGCTTCCTCAACAGAGCAGGAAATACTTGTTTATATAGCATTTCTTGGGTAGAGAAAGACCTTAATCCTTCTTCAATATATAGCTCAACAGGCCCACCAAAAATACTGGTCAATTCACTATCATTTTTTATCATGTTATTTAAATAAGCTAGCTTTTCAGCTACCGATTTTCTTAACATAGGTTCGGTATGAATTTCCTTAACCGGTTCTGAGATTGCATCATTAGGCCTTGTATAGTATGACTGTCCAGCTAATCCATAGTCATAGATTCCACAGATTTTTTCATTATAGTATTCGCTATTTTTAACTATCGGTATCTGTGCATACAAATACTTCTCCTGCCTTGAAAAATCAAAGTTAGGAATTGATATATGTTTGTTGATACGGGGCTCCATTTGATGGGGGATTATTTTTTACTTTCGATTAACCTAACTGAAGATAATAGGGCTCTTGTTAGCTCAGAAAGATATGTTTCTGGTTTGCGGGACGCAACCACAGATTCAGATGAAGCATGTCCTGCTACTATGATTTCAATGCCTTTACCGTAGCCCACAGCACTTGCTTCAAGCTGTGTAAATGGCTGATAAATCTGAGTAGTTTGTAGCCCAATACGAGAGTCTTTAGGTAAATTGAAATGCTGAATTAACTGCTCAATTTCTGTGGCGGTATATGTACCTTCAGCCGTTTCTAATACCTCGAAGTCAATACCCTGCTCGTTAAGTAAGTCTGCATATTCTTGCTTTAGAGAATTTAGAGCTCCTCTAGCAAGATCAGCCTCAGTTTCTGCACCCGGCGCATAGCCACTAGACTTTTGCTTTTCCGCATCACTTATTTTTCTAGGTGATCCACTGAAGACAACTAACTTAGTTGATATTTTACCGCTTTCTATAGCTTCAAGAATACTTTTTGCCCTATCGTAAGGTGCTTTATTGGCACCACCCAAAGAGCAAACAGCATCATATGTTCCTGGCAAAAATTCAGTACTACCAAAAGTCATGTTATTTAGTTCTGCATATTCAAATATAATCTCCGCTAACTCATCTGGCAGCCTAGACGCCCCCTGCTCATTAATTATCTGTCGTGACTTCATTTGACCGCCATCAAATCTGGGATCTAAATTTCTTCTTATTTCGCTAGCGTCGTCAAGGCTTAAATCTTTGACTGATATGCCCGGCACGTCCAATACATTGAAAATTTGGTTCAAGTGATCTTCTGTTGATTGAATAAATTGTTTATTTTTTTCATCTATTGATTCTGGTGTAGTAAATTCAAGGCTTGTCATTATAAAATCTTTCTTTAAATTAAAGTTATTAATATATTTTTGTTTTGTTTACTTATATAAAAATAGTATCATACTTATGCTTATTTGTCAATTTTATTGACTAGAAATCACCACTTTCATAACAGCACCAGTTTTTAGTATCACAACCACATACCTCACATTTATACCAAACATCAGGTTCTGGCTCTTGGGTAGTATTTTCGGCAAAATGTACTGCACTTTTGCCAATTAAACAAGCACGAACATAATACCCCTCTACATCGCCTGCGCCTTCATAATCTTCACCTTTATGGCCATGATGCTCATTAAGCGCCAGGGCAACGGCCTGTGCTTCATTTTTATCGTTAAATGTTGCTATAACTTTGGTCTCTTCAGGCAAGCCAGAGTTAGTGTGCCCATAATAAACTTCATATTTCTTAGTTGCCATTATCTTCTCCAGTTTGATTACTGTTATCTTCTAATTTATGCCAATCTATTCCGGTGTATATTCCCGTAGCACTAATAGCCTGTCTAGCGATTACCTTAATAACTGCGTAGCTAACCATATTTTTTTCTTCTTCTGAAATATCTTCTCTAGCACCACGAGTAATATTTAACCCGTTGGCGTAGCTTGAAGCTTCTTGTTCATCATCAAAAGAACAAACTAGTTTTTTTTCTTCAGTAGTTATGTAGTAGACACCAAATTTTTGATCACCGAATTCGGTATTACCTATTTTATTTCCCATATTATTCTCCTTTACTATTAATTTCTGGCGTAATGCCAACGGTTTTCATTGAACCAATTGCAGCTCTTGCCTCTGGTGTAAAGTAATACTTGCGGCTATCGCCACTACCCGTATAACAAATAGATTCTAAGGGCGCGTCAACTAATGTATCCGTACCCATACCCCATGTGCCCCCGTATCTATTGAATACATTTGGTACTACAGAATCGAGCTCTTGTCCGGCAGATCCTGTATATGTATTACCGGCAACATTAATACCAGCTTTTTCCATAACCAAAGCTCTTAATTGTGAAACTGCAGACTGCAAGTCTTCGTAAGATTGGCTGGGGTTTGCTAATGATTCTTGGCCGTAAGACCAATTTTCTGGACATTCTTTGTACTCTGACCAATCACTATTATTGCAACCACTTAGCCCTAAGGCACCAACGGTTGATAATAGCGCAGCGGGCATCGTTCTTGTTATTAACTTTTCCTTAAATGACATGTTATTCTCCTTTATTATTAAATTCTCTATAAGTGTCTGAAGATTGTATATCTTCACAAATCACATCTACAGTTTCTATAACTTCACTATCTGCAGTGCATGTGTTATTTTTACTTACCCCACTACAACTTGCTATTAATGAAGAATCTAAAAAATCTGCTAGTTTAAGAAACTTTTCAAATACACTTAAATATATTTCGGCTTTTTCCAAATTCCCTTGATCGACAGATTCGACAGCTTCATTGACAGTCGTTAAGGCAAATTCCCGTATTTCTGAATCTACCTGAAGTCTTTTTGGACAATTCCTACAAGGCTCAACCTCAAAAGAAGGTCCTTTTAATTTTTCTCTATTCATAAATATCCTTATCTGCTTCGTAATCATCTACTACAAAGATTCCATTCGGAAGCCTAAAGCACGGTGCTTCGAAAGGCAGCGCAATCTTAAGCCATTCATCTTTACGCTCTTCTGCCAAGTTTGAATGGCGCGTACCTGGCTTGGTCCAATCTTCTGTAATAAACGGGAAAGCATCTACAAACAGTAAACTTCGTCTTCCAAGACTAATCACGGTTTTGCCAGGGAACCTATCCTCGCAACCATACTCAGTATCCAATCTCTTGGCTTGTTTAATAATTTGTCCTAAGTCATCTGAGAAAATACGGGCTTTTCTCATACATAGATAAATATCTAGATCATTTGCATGCATATATTGAAAATATGGGTCATCATAGTCGGCTCCGTACACGCTTGGGACAACCCAGCCAAAATAATCAAAGTTTTTATCTACTAATCTTGGAAAGCCGGCAACTATTACTTTGTTATCTGCAGACATTATTTATCTTCTTTCTGTGCTCTTTGTGATAAAAGATAACTTATAAGCATTCTTGCAGATGTACTTTTACCAAAATCTTCTCTATCCTGCATAAATACATTATGTAAATGATTAACATTCTGCGATTCAAGTAGTGACTTAATATCCAAGCCGGAGCCTAGGGACTCTAGGGCATGGAAAATTTCATTATATTTTTCACATAAATCATCAAGTTCCTCTTCTTTATTCCTAAGCACTTCTTCAGCAATAAGAGTTTCTGTATCTTTCTTACCTTCTTCGGCCTCTAGTGCTTCTTGTTCAAGCTGATATTCTTCATCTTCGAGTCGCCTGTTTTCTTCGGCAAATTGGTTTTCCTGAACAATTTTTGCAGCTTGTTCAATATCTTTTTTGCGCTGTTCGTCATATGCATAATCGTCAAATTCACCTAAAGTACCCTTAAGCTTAACAATTTCTATGACTAGGTCATCGTATTTCTTCATATACTCATCGCTTTCGCGCCATTCAAGTTCATAATTTAGCCATATACCGTCGTATTTAAGCTTATTGTCTAGTTCTATTCTTCGTTGATTTTCCACACGTAATCCTTACTCTATTAATTTCTTAATTAAACTATTTTCTATTTTGAGTTTTTCGTTTTCGAATCGTAGTTGCTCAAGTTCGACTAGCAGTTCGTTCATTGTAGAAAGCGTACTGCTTGCAAATGTTGATCCCTTCATAAAACTCCTTCTTAATTAGTATAAAATGCATTATATCAATTTTTTGATTCTTTGTCAATAGTATTTTCACAATTATTTACTAATCCTTATCAGTTAATACTTTTTTGTGAATTTCGAATTCACAAAATGGCTAAAATATGCTATGCTGTTTATATGAACGATCTCTCTGTAGCCGGCTTATCTGCCAACGAAGCAACCATTTATAAAAAAATGCTCAATAAAAAAGAGTGGCTGCCTTCTGATTTAGCAAAAGAAACTGGTGAATCTAGAACTAACATATATAAAATTCTTGATAACTTAAATGAATTAAAATTGGTTGAAAAGTATAAAAAAAATAATAAACTTCACTACCGACCGGTTAATCCAACAATGCTCCTAGAACTGGCTAGAAAAAAACGAATGCAAGATCAGGACAAAGAAAGACAACTAGAAGCTACAGCTCAATCCTTATATGATCAATATATTCGAAATAATTATCAGCCAGGGATACGTTACTTTCAAGGTCAAGAAGAAATTTCTAGTATTTACAAAAAAATGTCATTAACAAAAACAAATATTTCATTTATTCATTCGAGTGCCTCGGTCGACTTTTTCTCATTTGAAATTTTACACAAGCTTAGAATGATGGCAGTTAAAAATAAAGTGCCTCGTAGCGCAATTACTTCCGATGGACCAAGAGCACCGAAGGACTACAAAGAAGCAGATCCGCTCGTATACCTTGAGCGTACTTGGTTGGCCCAAAATGAGTACACTGCACCCGTAGAAATTGGCGTCTACGACTCAACGGTATATATTATTTCATTTGGCACTGAAGCAATGGGGCTAACAATTGAAAGTCCTCAAATTTCTGAAGCATTTCGCCAAATACTTAATTTACTTTCTATTAAACAAAAGCAATCAAAAGGCTATGATAAGCTTCCAAAAGTTGCTAGAGGTAAGGCTATTGTAAATTAATAGTCGTTATACAAAATTCTGGCTATTTCTCCAAGATATAATGACGGTGGAGAGTCATGCCTTGCTGATATAGCAGCACCTATGATATTTATATCAGGTCGCCCTGCATCAGAGAATACTCGTTTTATTTCTGCGTTTATTCGATATGCGTGGGGGTTCCCGTTGACCTCTAAGATTGTATAATTATTCGGAATATTATTAAGGGCCAACCACTCCTTAGCGCATGATTCTGTTGTATGCCTCGGCTCTCCTTGTCTTCTTGGAACAGCTTCAGCATTTAATATTTTAATTGTCTGATGGCCTTCAGGAATATAGTATTCATACTGAGAATAATCTCTTAATCCTAATTTAGAAATGGGTGGTTTTTTTTGCAGTTTAGAAGAACCAAATGTCTGTAATTCCGAAGGTTCTGGTAGATATATCCCTACCGGTTCAGGAAGAAGTAATCTGCCGTTAGATTTTGAACCCCAGAGTGTATGCAAAACAAACCTCGCCATGTCGGTTTCGTCTTGAAAAACTTCGTGCTCGTCTTTATAGCCTTGGGATAAGAAATCTGCAAAGTCAACCTCCTCTGACTTATAAGATGGTCTTTGTCCTGCCCATATGCATATTTTTGGTGCTTCTTTAAAGATAACTCTGCCGCTATCTATTAGACTTTTTGCAAGCGACGTTCGTCTAAAGTTAGCGCTAAAAGTACTACCAACAACCACAACTTCATCAACTGCCGTACCTTTAGGAGGTATAATTTCTTCTTTTAATTGCAGTTTATCAACCAGATAAAAAAATTCGTCCAAGTCTTCGGCTGCAACGCTGTGGGCATAACGACTATTAGGATTCCAGTGATCTCCCTTCATCCACCTGGACAAGGCATAATCATGAAGAACCCGTGGATCATCGATTATTGCAGGTAATTCATTATCAGAATCAGCCAGACGGAATAATTTAATAACATCATCTTTATGTAAATTGAAAAAACTTAATGATTCTTTATTTTTTTCAGATGTTTTTGGTTTTTCAACCACAGTTGAGTGGTTTATTTTTTCCATATATAAATTCTAGCATATTTTTGCTTATTTGTCTATGTTAGGATTATCTATTTTTTGTCGAGGTTGGCTTGCTGTTCGAAATTAAACGACGGCATCTTAAAATAACTTTCCTGAATTGTGTAGTCTTTGCGCCTTCGACTGCGTAAGTCGTAAAGTGTAGATGCAAGTTTTGTGCTAGGCATAATTATTCGCTTACTATGTTTAGATATATTATTTTCTGCGTTTAAATTCTCGGGGCTTATTTTGCTTGTATATTTAGAATCAGATTTTGGCTGGTTGTTTATGTGGCTATCTTTATTTGCCAATGAATAGTTCCTACTATTTTGCATAGCGTCGGATTCTAGACCAGGGCCGTTAATGTCACTCACATAAGCAGTTGACCATCTTTCGTCAAACCAATTAAATACCACTATAAATAATCCAGTAAATGAGAATCCGAATAATAAATTAGAAATATTAAACTGATCAAAGATGCTACCCTGCATAAACAAGTACTGCACAAAGGTTACTACGCTAAAAATAACAAGGGCCACTAGTTCAAAAATCCAAAATCTTAACGAGTAGATAAGCCTGGACAAGCTCATAATAACCGCTCCAATAATAAACGCATAAAGTGCAAAGTTCCAGGAATTATCACTCCTAAAAATTATTCCTGCAAATGCAAGAGCAATAAGTATATATAAAACTAATAAGGGCCAAATACTAGATAGTTGAAAATCTACGACAAATTTCTTTACCCAACCCCATGCAAAAACAGATAAAGTGCTAATAAAAAGTAGCTTTGCGCTAAGTAACAAGGCAAGCTCAAAACCAGATCCACCAACACTCGCAAGGCTGTTATTTTTAGCCCAAACTATAAACACCACAGTTGGTAAAATAATAACAACCCAAGACAAAACTAAAGACAATATATGTTTGTGCAGCTTTACATTTGTAAAGAAGCCAATTAAAAATAAAAGTCCCACCAGCACTATGTAAAATACACTAAGCATATAATCTCCTTACAATGCTGTTTTTTAAATTATACGACATTAAGTTAGATGGATGGTTATAAAATAGCCAACCTGGGTCAGAATAGGCTTTTTTTAGTAACCTTTGATCTGCGCTAGATGATACTTTTTTGGCTAACCTGAATTTTATGGGTAATTTATTAGAAAACTGATTTGATAGTTTTTTGTAAAACAAAATTTCATCTATAAAATGCTCTATAAATTCCCTAAATGCACCAGGATGCTTATTGTACTCATTTAGACCAATTGTCTTAAGACCGTATCTTTTTAGCTCTGATGTGGGTGTAATAGAATTTATTTCAAAGTTGTCTGCAGCAATATTTACCAAACTGGATAGTAGATAGTTGTATTTTGCATCTTGCTTAAAAAAATCTAACTGCATTCTAGACATACCATGCGCAAAACAAGATAGTAAACCTTCTGCTTCTACTATATTGTGTAAATATTCTAACTGATCTTCTTTTGTATCAACCGAAAAGTTTCTATAGTATTTAATTCGGGCTTTAAGATAATCAGATACTATGTATTCCTCTAATTCATTATCTGATAAGAAATTCTTTAGACTATAAAAAATAGTTCTCGTATTGTCAGAGACTCTACCCCGCGGTATGTGCCCTTTCCAAAGTTCCAAAATTCTATGAAGCTGTTTCGGGGTTTTGTTGCCAAATTCTACGGAATTAACTAAATCAAAAAAATCACTTACAGATTTTGAACTTGATGAAAATGTGGAATCAGCAAAAATATAGGATACTTTATGGAATGCCAGCGACTTAGTCTCACTATACATATGCTTGCCTCTGTTACTTGATTCTAACTTGAGTGTAACAGAAATAAAGTACTCAAAAAATATACTTTATTACTGTTCAAAAAATATTTGAGCAAAATAATTATCTAATATAGTCTAGAAGTTTTTTGCCATCTTTATGTTTTCGAAGCTTGGCAAGAGCTTTTGCCTCAATTTGCCTAATACGCTCTCTGGTAACATTAAATTCTTGGCCAACTTCTTCAAGGGTGTGGCTTTTTCCATCTTCTAGCCCAAACCTAAGCCGAATAATTTTCTGTTCTCTTTCACTAAGGCTAGATAGTAATTCTTTTACGTGCTCTTTAAGTAATTGACCTGTAGCTGATTCCTCTGGTGTGATAGTGTCTTCGTCTTCGACAAAATCACCTAATACAGAATCTTCTTCATCGTCTCTAACAGATTGATCAAGTGAATGAATATCTTGTTTAATCTTCATTATGTGTTCGACTTTTTCAACCTCAAGATCCATTTCTTTGGCTATCTCTTCATTGGTTGGCTCGCGGTTTAAGTCTTGAGTTAAACGCCTTTGAGTTCTAAGTAGTTTATTTATGGTTTCTACCATATGAACCGGAATACGAATTGTCCTGGCCTGATCGGCAATTGCCCTAGTAATTGCCTGTCGAATCCACCAAGTTGCATAGGTACTAAACTTAAAACCTTTGTCTGGATCAAACTTTTCTACAGCCCGAAGTAACCCAGTGTTTCCTTCTTGAATTAAATCTAGTAGGTCTAAGCCTCGACCAACGTATCTTTTTGCAATAGAAACCACCAAACGCATATTTGCTTCGGCCATTTTGTCTTTGGCTCTCTTGTCTCCCTCGACGACCTTATGGGCAAGTTCTAGTTCTTCTTCTGCGCTCAGTAGTGGAATTTTACCGATCTCTCTAAGATATAGCCGAACTGAATCATCAGATATGTCGTCTAAAAACACCTGAGGATTTATTTCAACCTCTTCTTCTTCATCTACCCATTCCTCGTCAACTGCAAAATCTGCAGCGGTCGGCTCTTCTACCTGAACCAGCTCAACCCCAGCCTCTGAAAGCTCATGATAAATTGACTCAAGAAGATCTAAGTGTTCGGGTGTGTCAGCAATTTTGCTAAAAATTTCCCTTTGTTCAATTTTCCCGTCTTTTTTAGCCTTTTCAATTAAGCTTTTCTTAATTTCGTCTAGTTGATTTGCATCATCTGCCACGTGCGCCTATCCTTCCTTTAAAATATCTCTAATTTGCTCGGTAAGTAGCAGGGCGGCGTCTATTTCTCCTTTTTCTTGGAGCTCTTTTTGCCGCTCTGTTAACTTATTAATTTTTTCTTTTTTATTATCTATTTTTAACTTTTTTACTAAATCCTTTAATTCTCGTAATCGATCATTGCTATCACGTTTGATAGAGTCGACTGGATTTTCAGCTTTGAATACTAATATTTTGACATAGTCTTCAACATCTTTCAAATCTTCTGGTATTTCGGGCGTTAAAGAAACCTGAGGATTTGTCTCTAAATACTCATAAACACGCTGTCTTTCCGGAGTATGAAATACAAGACCGCCTTTTTCTGTCTCCATTAGTCTTCTGGTAGTTGGATTCGAAACAAGCAAGCTTAAAAGCTGATCTTCATAGGCAAATTTATCTATTTCAGAACTGTTAAGGTCGTTTCTTTTTGGAACTTTTTTGTGCTCAACCCCAAATTTTTGATCATAACTTTTTTGCTTAACGGCATCCAGGCTAACTTCTGTTAATTGGGCTAATTTTTTATAATAATGCTCTTTTTCTATAGGATCATCTAACTTATTGATAGTTTGCATTAAAGTATCTGTAAAAATTTTTTTGCCACTGGCTGTTTTTATATCGAACTGGTTCATATATCTATCAATTAACCAATCTATTGAATACTGAGGCTTTTCTATTGCCTGTTGCCAGCTTTCTAGGTCTTTTTTTATTAGCTCATCAGGGTCTTTAGCTCCATCTATGGTAATGATAGATAGTTGCACACCAGCACCCTGAGCAACGGCTATAGATCTTTCGGCGGCATTAATGCCGGCTTGATCTTGGTCAAAACACAGTCTTATGTCAGGAGTAAACCTTAGCAAAATTTTAATTTGATCTTTAGTTAAGGCCGTTCCAGCGGTTGCCACTACATTTTTTACTCCATACTGATGCGACGTTATTACATCTAAATTACCTTCTACAATGACAACATAGCCAGTTTGCCTAATAGCTTCTTTTGCTAAATTTAACCCAAAAATATGGCGGCTTTTATCATAAATAGCAGTTGCGGGAGTGTTTATATATTTTGGGCTGTTTGGATCATCTTCAATTTGGCGAGCCGTAAATCCAATAATATTGCCAGATATATCTGCAAGCGATACCATCAGTCTTCCCCTAAACATATCTCTTGGCCCTTTGTAAGAATTTATGACTAATCCAGCTTTTTTGGATATGTTACCATCTATTGATCGCTTCTCTAAAAAGTGAACTAAAGCATGCCCCTCAATTGGAGAATAGCCAATTTTAAAATCGGCAATAGTTTGCTTATTCAGTCCCCTAACTTTAACTGCGTAATCAAGTGCTTGTTTGTTCTCGAGCAGTGAATGTTGGTAATATTTTGCCGCTAGCTCTGTGGCTTTAATCATTTCATCTTTGGTTTTTTGATATGTCCCTCTTTTTTCGCTAAATTCAGATAAATCTACACCTGCTTTTCTGGCCAGCATTTCAAGAGCAGTCTTAAAATCGACTCCGTCCATTTCCATTACAAAAGAAAAGATGTTGCCACCCTTTCCGCTACTAAAGTCGTGCCAAATTTGCTTTTCGGGGCTAACCATAAAACTAGGTGTTTTTTCGGCAGAAAATGGTGAGAGTCCTTTAAAATTTCGACCAGACCTTTTTAGCTCAATGTAATCGCCAATTACTTCCTCTACCGAAAGCCTAGATTTTATTTCTTCAACCGCATCCATTTATATACTAATTTTACACCTATAAACAATAATAACCATAAAGGCTATTTTTGATATAATTAAAATGTAATGCAACCAAATAAAAATCCTTATGAATTTATAACAAACCCTCAGACCAATTCTAAAAAAAGTCTGCTTGGTGGCAATGATACAAAATCTAGAATTATAGTCGTAGCTATTATTGCCACCGTAGTATTTATACTATTTTTAATAGGGTACAACTTACTTTTCGCCGGTAAGAAAAGTTTTGCAGAAGAAATGGTTAAACCAGCAGCTCAACAAGCCGATTTAATTGAAATTACTACAATTGGCGCAGAAAAAGTCCGTGATAGTAAAACCAATAAAATAATGACAACGGCAAGCTCGGTAATACAATCTCAGAACCAAAAAACTTTGATTATACTTAAAGACAACGGAATTAATTCAAAAAGTATTGCTCAATTTCAAGATAAAAAATATGCAGAACTACTAGCCAGTGCAGAGGCGAGCGGTAATTTTGAGCAAACTTACGTCGGGATATACCAAAATAGGCTTGATGAATATGCCAATAACCTAAAAGTTGCTTATTCTAAAGCTAGCGGAAAATACAAAGAAGAAATTGGCGCAATGTACAAGCAACTTGAAAACCTTAGCCTAAATAGCGAGAACCCAAATAACTCAACCGCCCCTGCTACAAATTAGAAACTAAATTATAACTGTGCAATATTAAATCTTTTACTTCTTGGTCACTAAGTTGCCCGCTACAAATAATTGTGTTCCAATGTTTTTTATTTAAGTGGTATCCGGGCAGAACGGTTTCATATTTTTCTCTTAGTAGCAGTGCCAATTTTGGATCACATTTTAAGCTTACCCTTACTGGGTTCGATCCTTCGGCAATTAGAGCAAACATTTTTGAATCAGCCGAATTTTTTGGCCCAACTTTATATACTGCTACGCCCTCCCCAAATGGGTAGTCTAGCCAAGAATTTGGCATACTTAAAACATATTCTTCAATTTCTTTATGTTCCATTGTTTTATAGGTTAAAGGTTTTATGTTACTGGTTCAAGGTTTTTAGATAAAATTTTAGTTCGGCTATAGATTCTTTAATGTCATCTAGGGCGCGGTGGGTCTCTTTTTTTGTAAATTCTTTTCCAAATTTATTTTGCATAATTATTTTATAGCTAGATACATCTAACATTCTGTAATGAAGTTTACTATCGACTTGTGGCCACCATTGCCTTATAAATCGACGATCTTGGTGGATACTATTCCCTGCTAAAATAGCTGGCTCATTGCCAAAATTTTTGTCTATAAATTCTGTGAAGCTATTTTGAACTGCTTGTTCTGCAGGTGCACTTTTAACCTTTGCCACCAAACCGCTAGCGGCGTGCGTTTGCCTAGACCATTCGTTCATGGTGTCTAAAACTGCGTCCGACTGATTAATTACTGATTCAAAATTATCTAGTTCATTAAATTCAAAGTCGGTCACAATTGCAGCAATTTCCATTATTCTATCTTTTTCTGGGTTAAGCCCCGTCATTTCTAAATCTACCCATAATAGTTTAGTAGATTTATCGTGCTTAAGATCTGTCATTTAGTAATAATTATAGCAATTATTTATTTTAAAGGATTATTACAGCTTATACCCTGATCTTCAAGAGCTTCAACCATAGATTTTCCCATATGTAGAATAATTATACCCATTCTAGCAGGAACCATATCATACATCTGCCTAACATCCTTCATTCTAGAATCTTCATAGCAATCAAGTGCATATTCTGGTCCTTTTGGCCTTGGGTGCATTGCTATTGAGTCTTTGGGCATTATTTTCAGTCTTTTTTTGTCGACCATTAATTTTTCGCGATAATATTTTGCCATTTTCTCATATCTTTTTTGAGCATTTTTATCACTACCCTTGTATTCCTTGGGGAACCTTCCCATATCTAGCACATCAACTTCCACC
>WBZT01001212.1_pt1 | contig 19207 bp, 17 predicted proteins | sample 5204241 | NCBI WGS metagenome assembly WBZT01 (sample SAMN12344358, study PRJNA552823) | activated sludge metagenome | biome: Activated sludge suspended growth; feature: Nitrification reactor; material: Wastewater; isolation source: activated sludge from nitrification reactor of wastewater...
GGTAATCACCACCAATCAGGATCGAGCCACCACCGAGAAGACCAGAAGCGTTAATCTGTGCGGAACCCAGCAGACCTACTTTATAGCCAAGGATGTTGATATTTCCGCCGCGGCCTTGATTCCCTTTGGCCTCTACCACACCAGAAACCAGGGTGGTATCCCCTGATTCAATCAGAATATTCCCGCCTTTGGGGCCGTTAGCAGTTGTCAGTGAACCAGCATCAAGAGTGGTTGATCCTTTTGCCTTAAATACAATATTGCCCTGCTCATCCAAGGTTGCAGTGTTGGCATTGGCAACACCACTATGCTTGACTGCACCGCCGTAAATGCCAATATTTTTGCCGACAAGGGTTCCAACATTCACCGCCTGGTTATCAGCAGCGTTAATTTCCACCTGTACATCAGGGCGGCTTAAATCTACTAGATTAGCGCTTTTGCCGGCCGCAAGAATGATGTCCCCACCCGGGGCTTCAATCACGCCACTGTTTTCCACATCCGGCGCAACAAGGGCAACCAGCCCTCCGGGAAGCGTCTTGATCGTGCCTTGGTTGACGATACCGCCTGCTCCCGCACTACTCCCAAATGCGAATTTGCCAGAAAGAAAATTCTCATTGGACAGCCCCAGGGTTGATACCACCAAGCCAGCCACATTGACCTGTGCTCCCGGGCCAAAAACCACTCCATTTTTATTTGCGATCAGGACGTGCCCATTCGACCACATACTTCCCAGCAGCTTCGAGGGACTTCCCCCGATATCACGATTCATTAACCAGCTAGCCGCTGACTGCTGGTAGATATTTATTTTCTCGCCTACATTGTTAGAAAAACTACCCCAATTGATTATTGTATTTGGGGAGTTTGTGATATTCAGGACATTGCCCTGACTCTGAAATACAGCCGTACCGCTGATTACCGTGGGATTTGTTGGATTAGCGAGAAGTGAATGGGGAAATGCAACGGACAGAATCAGCACCCGCGCACAAAGTTTGAACGCTGGCTTTTTAACCCATTTGCTATTGCCATTTTGCCGTTTCATAACGCACTTCACCTATTTAGCCATACTGCGATAGTAATCCGACTGCCAACCCACCTGTATCGGGAAATCCCTGATTTTTAAGCCTTATATACTTACGGGAGTCTTTAGAACGTCCATGCAATTTGCCCATGCACCCGATCATCATGCAGCAACATATTGCGGTCATTTTCAATATGAGCAACGTCCAAGCGAAGACTGATTTTGTCCTTGTAAGAGGCGCGCACACCCAAACCAACGCTTGTCAGCTGCACTTCAGCTATCTCATCAACGGCTGGATAATTACGCACCACCTTACCTGTATCCGAAAATACCAAGGCGCGCATCTTGAAATCACTCGACCAACGACTGCCAAACTCAGGAGTGTATACCTCAAAAGTTCCTTGATATCCTTTGTCGTTGGAGTATGCGCGCTCCTCAAGTCCGCGCACTGAATCCTGACCGCCAATACCGAATTGCTCCCCCGGGATCAACAGATCACTAGTTGTCTGACCTGCAAACTTAAAACGCCACTGCCAACCACTTTTGTAGAGATAATTGAAATCAAACCCATATCGAGCAAGAGCATATGATGCCCTTGAGCCGGGACGCGCACCGAATGCCGAGAAATCATCTGTTTCACCATGTGTGCCAAATGGAATATTCTGAACAAGGCTGAGGTATCCATTCAAGCTATAGATCTCGCTTGATCTCGAAAACGAATAAGTTAAATCTATTGGGTGTATGGTCAGTGGAGGCACTAGGTTTTGGTTGGTATTGACAAGATTCACGCTAGTTTTAAAAAGTCGATAACTGAACCCCGTGGAAAGCTTGTGCTCCCAATTCCCAATTTTGGGGAGATGTTTATTAAAGTGCACTTCGTACACATCACCAGAACCACTAATCGCAAAATTGCCTACAGAAGTGCGAACATCCCCGGAATCAACGCTGGAATACCCAAAAAGTACATCTACGCTACCTCCCCAGGAGTATATTGGGGCATGGTAACTTGCGGCAAAAATCTGTACATCCCTGTAATGCCCTTCTTGTGGCGCAGTTACCGCTTGGGCAGTAAGCACATGGTCCAGATTAAAAAGGTTGGCATGCTGCACAGCAAAACCTACTCGCAAAATACCGGTTTTCAAGGTTCCGGTATTATCCAATGTCACCGCCATTCGTAACGGATTCTGCTCAACCGTTTTAACGCTGGCAATCACGTCACCTTCATCCTCTCCTGGCTTGAACACGACATTTGAGCGCTTCGCGGGGTTTTCACCAATCAAACTAAGGTTTGCTGCCAAGTCATCAAGGTTGGGGGTTTCACCGACTTTCAGGGTTGGTAAGGAGTAAAGCGTATTCTTATCATCAAAATACGTTTTTTCATCAATCTCAATACGTGCAAGCCGACCTTCCACCACTTTGAATCTGACCACTCCATCCTGCAAACGCTGCTCAGGGAGCGTCACCAGCACAGTACTGAAACCCAGGTCAGCATAAGCCTCTTCAAGCGCTTCCAGCGCCTGCTGAACCGTACCAAAGTTGCGATTCTCACCAACAAATGGCGCAACCAGACGACCTACCGCATCCTTATCGAGGATCGTATTCCCCTCAACCTCAAAGGAATTAATAGCAAAACTTAGGGATTCTTCGGCGTCTTCCGCATGAACATGCGGTGATAGAAAAAAGGAAACAAGTGAAAGGCTTACAAGCAGAAACATGCCCTTTTGCCCGAGCCATCCGCACCTATCACGAATATCTGTTAATTTTTCTTTTACAAACAGAGACATATCACCCTTTAAACGGGGTTGGAAATCAATGTGTTACTGTACTACATGAAAGCAAGTTTTAGCCAGCAATTTACCCAATATCCAGAAGCCTGCTAGGAACCTCATGTGGCTTATCCCAACTCAACTGGAACCATTTGAAATAATTAACGATTTCCCAAGAAGTTTATCCCAAAAATTTCCTGCCCACCAAGACATATAGCCTGGCCGGATACAATAGTTGCAAAAATACAACACAAGAGATAATAAGGTACTGGAGGCGGAAGTCGGAATCGAACCGGCGTCCACGGCTTTGCAGGCCGCTGCATAACCACTCTGCCATTCCGCCTGAGGAATGATTGCTACTGAAACTAAAACGGGGAAAGCAGAATGCCTTCCCCGTTTTTTGCATCTGGAGCGGGAAACGAGTCTCGAACTCGCGACCTCAACCTTGGCAAGGTTGCGCTCTACCAACTGAGCTATTCCCGCATTTAAGGAAGGCGCGATTGTAGAGAGCCTCCCTTAGTCTGTCAAGCACCTAATGCCCTGAAATCAGCTGTTGGCGGGCTGCTTTAAGATAATAGAACATCGAAACCAGGGTCAAAACTGCGGCCAGGTAAATCAGCCAGGTGCCTATTTTTGCAGTATCCAGAAAGCCAAGTGGCTGGTAGAAAAGGAGAAACGGGATCGCCACCATTTGCGCTGCGGTTTTGATCTTGCCTATCATCGCCACGGCCACACTACCACCCGCACCTATGCCCGCCATCCACTCGCGCAGGGCCGAAATGGCGATTTCGCGGCCGATAATAATCAGCGCCACCACAGCTCCTACCCGGCCGAACTCCACAGCACAATCAGCGCCGCGGCCACCATCAGTTTATCTGCAACCGGGTCGAGAAAGGCACCAAATGCTGAAGTCTGGTTAAGACGCCGCGCCAGCCAGCCATCCAGCCAGTCTGTAATGGCCGCCAGCACAAAGACCACCGTGGCGCACAGATTCGCCAGGCTCGGGGCAAACCATTCATGCGGCACATAAAAAATGCCCACAAACACCGGGATCAGCGCAATGCGGAACACGGTCAGTGAAATCGGGATATTCCAGTGTATGTGGTGCATTTAATGAAGTTCCTCGTAAATCTTCTCAGCCAGAGCCTGACTGATACCTTCCACCTGGGCCAGGTCTTCGATGCTGGCATTGCGCACGCCGGAAAGACCGCCAAACCGCGTCAGCAGGTTTTTTCTGCGCTTGGCGCCAATACCGGCAATATCCTCCAGCGAGGAATGCAGCCTGGCCTTGTCGCGCCGACCGCGATGCCCGGTAATGGCAAAGCGGTGCGCCTCATCGCGAATGCTCTGCAACAGGTGCAAGCCGGGATTATCCGACTTCACCCGCAACGGTTCCTCACGCTCCGGAAAGAACAATTGCTCCAGCCCCGGCTTACGCTCCTCACCCTTGGCGATGCCAAGCAGTTGCACGTCCGGCAGGCCCACCTCGCTCATCACCTGCACCGCCACACCCAACTGCCCCTTGCCACCGTCTATGAAGACCACATCCGGTACTTTACCCTCTCCGGCCGCAATTTTGGTATAGCGCCGCGTCAAGGCCTCGCGCATCGCGGCGTAATCGTCGCCCGGCGTAATGTCGCTGATGTTGTAGCGGCGATACTCCGAGTTCTGCATCTGCCCCTTATCAAACACCACGCAACTCGCAACCGTCGCCTCGCCCATGGTATGGCTGATGTCGAAACACTCGATACGGTTCGCCGTTTCCGGCAGACTTAGCGCTTCCCTGAGCGCATCCAGCCGCGCCTGCTGGCTGGCCTTTTGCGCCAGTTGCTGGTGCAACGCCAACTCGGCATTCTTCTGCGCCATTTTCAGCCACACCCGGCGGTCGCCCCCAGCATAAGCACTGATTTGCACCTTGCGCCCGGCCTGCTCCGACAGCAGCTCCTCCAGAGCTTCCGGTTCCAGCGCTGCGCCCACAATAATCAACGGCGGCACGGGGCGAGAAAGATAGTGCTGCGCGATGAAAGATTCCAACGCAGCCACCTCGTCGCAACCCTCCGCATTTTTCGGGAAAAAACTGCGGTCGCCCACATGCCGCCCGGCGCGAATCATCACCAGGTTCACGCACAGCGCCCCCTGCTCACGCACGCACACCACCACGTCGGCATCCTGGCTGCGGAAATCGCTCACAAACTGGCGCTCCTGCACCGTGCGCAGGCTCTGCATGCGGTCGCGGAACACCGCCGCGCGCTCGTATTCCTGCTGTTCCGAAGCCGCGAACATCTGCTCGGAAAGCTCATCCATCACCTGCTGCTGCTTACCCTGCAAAAACAGCGCCGCCTGCCCCACATCGCGCCGGTATTCCTCTTCGGCAATGAACCCCACGCAAGGCGCCGTGCAACGCTCGATCTGGTACTGCAAGCAAGGCCGCGAACGGTTGGCGAATACCGAGTCCTCACAGGTACGCAGGCGGAATACCTTTTGCAGCAACTGGATGCTCTCGCGCACCGCCGAAGCCGCCGCAAACGGCCCGAAATACTGGTTCTGCTTCAACTGGCTGCCGCGATGGAACGCCAGGCGCGGAAACTCGTCCCCCGTCAGCATGATGTAGGGATAGCTCTTGTCGTCGCGGAAGAGAATGTTGTACTTCGGCATCAACGACTTGATGAGATTATTTTCCAGCAGCAACGCCTCCGCCTCGGAGCGCGTCACCGTGGTCTCGATGCGCGCAATCTGCGCCACCATCATCCTCGTGCGCGGGCTGGGCAGGTTTTTCTGGAAATAAGACGAAACGCGCTTTCTCAGGTCAAGCGCCTTACCCACGTAAATCACCGCATCCTCCGCATTCAGCATGCGGTAAACCCCCGGCAGGTGGGGCAGCGATTTCAGGATGGGCTTGGGGTCAAATCCTGGCTGAGGACTATCTTGTTCTGTTGTCATTAGCGCCCACAAAAATCAGAGCGTTGGGATGCAGCGCAAGGCGAACGGGTGAGAACCGCCCAATACAACGCGGCGCCAAACGAATGACTTTTGAATTTACTCGTCAAGCAATTTCCCGGCAATCGCCCAATCCTCATAATCCACCTCTTCAAAGGTGATGTAAGTGTATTCGGGCGGCTTATGCGCATGGCGGCGCAGGGTGTCGGTGATTTCCTCGGCAATTTTCGCCTTTTGTTCGCGGGAAACGCTCCCCGCCAGCTTCACATTCACATAGGGCATGACAGTCTCTCCTTGATACTCGCAAAAACCGCGTGGAACATCGCCTCGGTGAGGCGTCTCGTCTGGGTATTGTAGCGGCTGCAATGGTAGCTGTCATAAAGCACCCGCCCATTGGGCAAAGCATGGCTGGCGGCATGTCCAAATGGATAATCCTTGATCTTTAATCCCAAAGCCCGCAACACCGCCCCATGCGCCACGTTACCCAGCGCCAGCGCCACCGCGCCTTGCCGCAAGCTCACAAGCTCACTCACCAAAAAACCATTACAAGTCACCACCTCGCTGGTTTCCGGCTTGTTTTCCGGCGGCAGGCACTTCACCGCATTGGTAATGCGGCAATCCACCAACTGCAAATCCGGATTGGCCCAACCGGCAGCATCCAAGGGCTGGGGAGAAGTGGCAAAACCAAACTTGTGCAAAGTGGAATACAACAAATCCCCGGCGTAATCCCCTGTAAACGGCCTGCCGGTACGGTTGGCCCCGTGCATGCCGGGCGCAAGTCCCACAATCAGCAGGCCGGGATCATCCACACCAAACGGCGGCACCGGCCGGGCGAAATAATCCGGTTGGCGAGCTTTCACATCATCAAGGAAACCCGCCAGACGCGGGCAGAGACGGCAGTCTGGATTAAAAATTTGCATAAAGCCTTGCTTATTTTACCGGGTCGTCATTTTCCAAATTAATTGGGATTGGCAAACTATGAGCTATACAAATCTCGCTATCGCCTCCTATACCGTGCAGCACATACTCTTTTAAATTTGAAAAGTCCGAGTAATCCAACTTCCCCCCATACCCCCACATCCCAGACTCATACTCAATATGAGTTTGTTTTTCTCCATTCAACTCCAACTCTTGAAGCCAAAAACATGGGTTAAGGTTTGCCTTAGGTTTGATTACGCACCTCACCCCTCTTAGGCGCGAATAGGCCTGTTCAGTATAGCCTTTCATGTAGAAGCTTCCAGATGGAGCAAGGTCTTGTACAAGCCACGTCAGTATGTGGCCCATAAATTCTTCAGCATGACTTTCAAAAGGGATTAAACAGCGCTGCCAGAAACAACCGATGTTAAGGTGTTTGGCGACTCGACCAAGTTGTACGATTGATTCAAAAACTGCAATCACTGTTTGCATGGATTTTAACTTGGCAGCATTACATCCAAGATAAGAAAGAGTTTCCATGCATCGGTAAGCAAAGTGAGGATTCTCATTATATAAGGCAGAGACCCCCAAAACTTTTATGTCATAAGCGTATGCAGAAATATTGTGTTTATCAATTTGCCTCATTACACCAGTACTGGCCTCTTGTTCGAGCCTGTAGATACCGAGTTCAATCACACGGTGAATTGTGTTGAGTATTTTTATAGGCTCAACAACATTTTTAGATTCAAGCATTTTTCTACCAATCCACACTGCATCGGCAGCAATAGCCCTTGTTATGTCAGAACATGGGTTATTTAACATCTCGTCTTTCATCAAAAAACTACAAATTTCGCTATATAGGGTCTGTAGAAATACGCCATTTTTATCTGCATCACAAACACAAGCGATAACCGAGCGAAATCTTTTCTGTGCTATGTTTCTAACTGCACTTTCAACTTTATATGAATCTTCTCCAACAATTTGGAACGAATAGAATGCCAGCACTAGTTTCAAAATTGCATTAAGTGAGCGCCGAAATACAGGGTAATCGTTGTTTTCCACAGATAGCTTGCTGATTACAGTAAGTGAGTCCCACAAATCATTAGGCTCAAGCCCCAATATTCCTGCTTCAAAGTCATAAGCATGTGGGGGAATCTGAAATTTGTCTTTATCTTTCAAATAAACATCTTGCTGATCCAAGTCCTTTTGTACTTCTGCTGACATAAGTCTTAAATATTGTGAAATGGCCTTATCGCTACTGAGGCTTTCGATAAACTGATGGGGACTTAAATAATTTGAGGTAAGTTTGGCACTATCTAGAGACGATAAAACCAAAATAGGCAATACTAACAGTGCAATTTTCTCAAAATATTCAGGAAAAAATAAAAAACTAACCAAAGGTAAAAATGGGAGCACCAATAAGGTGATTATGTTTATCCACTGCCTCTTTGTAATTTGAGTATAAATCGCTTTATATTTTGAAAGCTGATGGCCGAAAAAGGAAAAATTTATCGAGAAAACAGCTATCGTAAAATTTATGCCCAATAACCAAGGAGTAATTGATTCTAAATTGGCATCTTTTGAACCAACTATTAAAAGCACTTCGAGAATGACGCAGAGCAAATAGTGCAATTTGAGCCTCTATATTTTATGCATTCGCCAAATCACGCCGCCGACTTCATCACAAAATCCGCACGAATTTCACTAAACGGCACACAGAGTTTGCCATCTTCTGTTTTCTCCACCAGCCCATACTGTTCCATCACCTTGGCATCTTCATGCACGCGCTTGACGTCGCGGCCCAAGGCACGCGCCAAAGCCCTGACCCCAAGCGCGCCTTGGGATTGCAGGCATTCAATCAACTCCCAGCGCTTGGGGGTAAGCACTTTGAACAAGGCGGCTGGCGATTCAAAATCAAAATATTCGCCCTGGTATTCCCCCTTGTTCCAGGCAACGGCAAACCCGGCACGCATGTCTTGCAGCGCATCTTCCGGTTTCAGAATCCTTATGTTTGCGGTTCTCATGCTGCTTGTCTCCTTGCTTGGACTTCACCCAGAAATTCGTTGATCAATTTTTCCGGGGTGTCGAACACGTAAGCCTCTTCATTTCCATTACGGTGGCAATGGTCGCCCTTGGGGCGCTCGTTGTCATATCCCAGAATGCGCACGCCGGGTTTTCCGTAATACAGGCGATATTTATATGGATGGGTACATCCCTCGACAGGTTGTTCAAGTTTCCAAATGACGATTTCGATAATTGCGCCATCATCAAAATCCAGCCGATGCCTGTAGATTAAATCCGCCTTCATGTTGGCAAGTGTGACAACATATCCATGGCGTTGTCAAGATTGCCAACACTCGACATTTGGGCACGCATCCCCTTAAATAAGCGCATCATTGCCTAATACCCATGAAAATCCACCAGCTCACAGCGGAAAATGCCCTCGCCAGCCTCAACAGTCGCCTCGACGGCCTGACTCCAGAGGAAGCAGCGCGGCGTTTGCACGAATATGGTGAAAACCGGATTGCACAAGTCCGCCGCAAATCCATACTGCTGGAGTTCGCCAAGGAATTCACGCACTTTTTTGCGTTGATCCTGTGGCTGGCTGCCGCACTGGCATTTTTTGCCGAACACCAGGCCCCCGGGCAGGGGATGGCGACGCTGGGCTGGGCGATTCTTGGGGTGATACTGATTAACGGCCTGTTTTCATTCTGGCAGGAGTACCGCGCCGAGCAGGCCATTTCCGCATTGCAAAAGCTGCTGCCGCAGCAGGTGAAGGTGATGCGTGGCGGCGCCTTGAAACTGATCGAAGCCGCCGAGCTGGTGCCGGGCGATATTGTGCTGTTGCAGGAAGGCGACAACGTGCCCGCCGATTGCCGCGTGCTGGAGGCTTTTGCGCTGCGCGTCAACAACTCCACCATCACCGGGGAATCCCTGCCCAAAGGGCGTGACGCCCATCCTTCCACTGCCGAGGACATCCTCAGCGCGCACAATATGCTGCTGGCTGGCACCACAGTGGTGGCGGGTGAAGGACGCGCCGTGGTTTCCGCCACCGGCATGCATACGCGCTTTGGAGAAATCGCCCACCTGACAGAAGCCTCGGGCGAAACCCTTTCACCGCTGCAACTGGAAATCATCCGGCTCAGCCGACTGGTCGCGTTACTGGCGACATTGCTGGGCGTGGGCTTTTTTGCCATCGGCCAGTTCATGGGGCTGCCGTTCTGGGAGAGCCTGTTATTTGGTATCGGCATTATCGTCGCCAATGTGCCCGAAGGGCTGCTGCCCACTGTCACCCTGTCGCTGGCCATGGCCACCCAGCGCATGGCCAAGCGCAATGCGCTGATACGGCATTTACCCTCGGTCGAGGCCTTGGGCGCGGCCACCGTGATTTGCACCGACAAGACCGGCACGCTGACGCAAAACCGCATGCAGGCGGAACAAGTCTGGCTGGGCGGCGAATTGCTGGCCGTATCCTCCCTGCCCGCCAATGCTGGTCTATTAAAACTCCACCAGCCTTTTTTTGAGGATGCGGCGCTCTGCCACAACCTCAAGCAAAGCAGCGGCACCTGGCTGGGCGACCCGATGGAGGTAGCGCTGCTCGAACTGGCGCGGGCTGGCTTGGGCACGCTGCCCCTATATGCCAAAACCGATGAAATCCCTTTTGATACCGACCGCAAACGCCTATCCACCGTGCATGAAACCCCGGCGGGAAAAATCCTTTACTGCAAGGGTGCACCGGAGATGCTGCTGCCGCGCTGCACGCAGATCAGCACGGACAGCGGCGTTATTCCGCTGGATGACGCCTGGCGCGCACAGGTAACCGCCGCGCAGGAAAGCATGACCAGCCAGGGCCTGCGCGTACTTGCGCTAAGCTGGCGGGCATTACCCGACGGCAGGCCGCACGACCCGGAACAAGAGATGACGTTGGCTGGATTGGTGGGATTGGCTGACCCAGCCCGGCCCGAAGTGCCGGAAGCCATCCGCAAATGCCATGAAGCCGGGATCAAGGTCATCATGGTAACGGGCGACCACCCGCATACGGCTGTCGCCATCGCGCGCCAGATCGGGCTGGTGGCCACGGAAACGCCAAGTGTTATCACCGGCGATGCGCTGAAGAAACTCTCCAGCACCCAGTTGCAGATTGCGCTGGATGCGCCGGAAATTATTTTCGCGCGTGTTGGCGCTGACCAGAAAATGCGCATTGTGCTGGCGCTCAAACGCAAGCAGGAAGTAGTCGCCGTAACCGGCGACGGGGTGAATGACGCCCCGGCCCTTAAGGCGGCTGACATCGGCATTGCCATGGGGATTTCCGGCACCGACGCTGCCAAAGCCTCGGCTGACATGATCCTGCTCGATGACAATTTCGCCAGCATTGTGGCGGCGGTGGAAGAAGGCCGCGCGGTGTTCGACAACATCCGCAAGTTCCTCACCTACATCCTCAGCTCCAACATCCCGGAACTGGTACCCTACCTTGCCTTTGCGCTGTTCCGTATCCCGCTGCCGCTGACCATCATCCAGATTCTGGCTGTTGACCTCGGCACCGACATGGTGCCCGCCTTGGGCCTGGGCGCGGAAAAGCCTGACCCCGGCATCATGCAACGCCCACCACGACCACACCAGCAGCGCTTGCTGGATTGGGGCCTACTGACTCGCGCCTACCTGTTCCTGGGCGTGATGGAAGCCGCAGCAGCCATGGCAGTGTTTTTCCTGGTGTTACACCACAACGGCTGGCAAGGTGAAGCGCTGGCGCACAACCACCCGCTGTATCTGCAGGCCACCACCGCCACACTGGCCACCATTGTGATGATGCAGATCGTCAACGTGTTCCTGTGCCGCAGCCCCACCCACAGCCTTTTTGCCAGCAACCCGTTTGGCAATCGCCTGATCCTGGCCGGGATTGCGCTGGAAATCCTGATTATCCTGGCTATCAGCTACACCCCCTGGGGGCAGCAGCTGTTCGGCACCGCGCCGCTGGAGGGTTGGGTATGGCTCAGCATGCTGCCTTTTGCCGCCGCCATGCTGCTGCTGGAGGAGTTGCGCAAGCGATTATTTAACCCATTGAAGTAAGGATACGATCTCTTATGTTCAGCAAAGACACCTTCAAATTTCTCGACGAACTGGCCGCCAACAACCACCGCGCCTGGTTTGAGGCCAACAAGCCGCGTTATGAAGCACTGGTGCGCGAACCGGCGCTGGATTTTATCGAGGCCATGCAGCCGGTGCTGGAAAGTTTTGCGCCGCACTTCGTGGCCGAGCCACGCAAGGTGGGGGGCTCACTGATGCGGGTGTTTCGTGATACCCGCTTTTCGCGGGACAAAACGCCTTACAAGACCAACATCGGCATCCAGTTCCGCCACGAACTGGGCAAGGATGTGCATGCGCCGGGCTTTTATGTTCACATCGCCAACGACGAGTGTTTTTTCGGTGTAGGTTGCTGGCACCCTGACCCGGACATGCTGGGCAAGATACGCGACCACATTGCGGAGAAACCCGAGCAGTGGTTTGCGGCGCGCGATGATAAAAACTTTACTACCCAATGGACACTGGGCGGCGACAGCCTGATGCGCCCACCGCGCGGTTATGCTGCCGACCATCCGGCTTTGGAAGATTTGAAACGCAAGGATTTTGTAGGCATGGCAACCTTAAGCGCAGCCGAGGTCACAAGTGCGGGGTTTGTTGAACTCACCGGCAAGCGCTTTGCCGAAACTGTGCCATTCATGCGGTTTTTGTGCGAGGCGCTGAACGTGCAGTTTTAGGGCAATAAAAAAAGCAGCCTTCAAGGCTGCTTTTCAAAGATTTTCAGAATTGTGGCCGGGCAAGGCGCCGGAGCGCAGACAGTACAATGAGTACGGCAAGCGACGGCAACGCCGCCCGGGCGCGATTCTGGAAATCTTACTTTACGCGGTTCTTGTATTCGCCGGTACGTGTATCAATTTCAATCTTGTCGCCGATAGAAACAAACAGCGGCACCGGCAGTTCAAACCCGGTGGAAATCTTGGCAGGCTTCATCACCTTGCCGGAAGTGTCACCCTTCACGGCGGGTTCGGTGTAGGTCACTTCGCGCACTACGGAATTGGGCAGGTCAACGGAGATCGCCTTTTCGTTGTAGAACACCACTTCGCACTGCATGCCGTCTTCAATGTAGTTGATGGCATCACCCATGTTCTCGGCTTCCACTTCATACTGGTTGTACTCGGTGTCCATGAACACGTACATCGGGTCGGCGAAATAGGAGTAGCTGCATTCCTTCTTGTCCAGCACCACCACTTCAAACTTGTCATCCGCCTTGTAAACGGATTCACTGGGCGCATCGGTCAGCAGGTTCTTGAACTTCATCTTGACCACGGCGGCGTTACGGCCGGATTTATTGTATTCGGTCTTTTGCACGACCATGGGATCGCTACCGATCATGACGACGTTGCCTACGCGGAGTTCCTGTGCGGTTTTCATGAAGACTGCCCTGCCTTGAAAAATGTAAAGGCGCGGATTATATACGATTTTCGGAAAAAATCACCAAGGAAGTTGCAAGGTCGCCAAACCCCGCTTGCCGCTTGGCCCAGGCTTTGACGTGCTGCTGCAAGGCGGCACGGTGGCGAATGAAGTTTTCCCAATGAGTTGGCATTTGCGCGTTCCAGCTATTCCAGAATGCGCGGAAGTCCTTCTCAACTTCAGCAGGCATGCCCATGCAATAAAGATCAAGAAACGCTTCCAGCTTTTTCCAGTGGGCGCCCTCTTCCTGCGGGTAGATATGCCAGACAAAAGGCTGGGCAGCCCACTGTGCCCGCACAAAGGAATCCTCGCCACGCACAAAATTGCAGTCACAAGCCCACAACAAACGGTCGTAATCGTCCTGCTCCAGAAAAGGCAGCACATGCAATATGAGCCTGCCCGTTTGCACAACATCCCCCGCCTTTAATGCCCGCCCAGCCCAAGCAGCAGCCTGCGGCAACAAACGGCCCTCGGGCAACAGGCACACCACGGGCTGGCTGCCGTTTTGCCAGTTATCCAGCAATCCGCTCACCGCGGCATTTTCATAACCGAACAAGGAAATCTTGAAGGCGTCGGCCGGTGGCTGGGGCAACCGCAGTTGTGCCCACAAGCTTTGACTATCCACCCCTTGCTGCAAACGATGCTCACGCAGCAAACCGCCCGTGCCCGCGCCAAAACCGGGAAAGAAGAAAAATTTGGTCAAGAACAGGGTGGGGTGCGGCGAAGGCTTGCAGTGGCAGTCCAGAGTCCATGCTTCGGCGGTGAGGTATTCCAGGTTGATCCATAGCGGTTGGCTTTTCACCATCGCTGCCAGGTAGTTTTGCGGCAGGTCGCAGGCGAAGGCCTCAATCACGACCTCCGCAGGCGGCACATCAGGAAAGTCTACATCCCAGCGCCGGATTTCGACGCCATTGACCTGCTGAGCTGAAAGTGCCGGATCAACGGCATGGCAAAGCGGCTGTAAACTGGCAAGGTCATCCACCCACAAACATACCTGCAACCCATGTTCGGTTGCCAGTTGCCGCGCCAGCCGCCAGCACACACCGATGTCGCCGTAGTTGTCTATAACGCGGCAAAAAATATCCCATTGCGCAGCCATCAGGCCCCGCGTTCTTCCAGCCACTGCTCGGTCTCCGGTTGCAGCGTCACATGGTTGATGCCGTATTTTTCATTCAGCATTTCGCGCATCTTGGGCAGCACATCCATCCAGCCGTGCATACCGGCCAGAACCACATGTGCGGACAAGGCCACAACACCGGATGCCAGCGTCCAGATATGGACATCGTGTATGGCGCTCACGCCTGGTATCTCACGCATGGCGTTCTCTACTTCATCACTGTCCAGGTGCATGGGCACCCCTTCCATCAGCACGTGCACAGCCTCGCGCAGCAGGTTGAAAGTGGAAACCAGCAGCAGCAAGGAAATGAATAATGACAGGATGGGGTCTATCGGCATCCAGCCAGTGAAATAAATAATGGCGCCAGAAGCCAGCGCCGCAACCGAACCCAACAAATCCCCCATGACGTGCAACATGGCCGCGCGGGAATTAAGATTTTTTTCAGCACGGTGCAAGGCCAACGCCACACCGATGTTTACCAGCAGGCCGATGAACGCAATCAGCATGACCTGCCCACCCGCAACATCGCGCGGGGTTTGCAAGCGATCAATTGCCTCGACCACAATGCCGCCCACCACCGCCAGCATCAATAGCCCGTTGAACAAGGCTACCAGGATTTCCACCCGCGCAAGGCCGTAAGTATGTCGGCGAGAAGGCGGCTTGAGCGCAATCCAGGCAGCAAACCAGGCCAGCGCCAGCGAAGCGGAATCGGAAAACATGTGTCCGGCATCCCCCAACAAAGCCAGGGACTGGGTCAGCCAGCCACCAATAGCCTCTACCAGCGCAAAACCCAGTGTGAGTGCCACTGGCCAAAACAGGTTCAAGTGGGTCTGCGAACCGTGACGGTGCGGCAGGTCGTGATCGTGAATGTGATCGTTCATTGAAAATTGATTTATGCGTTAAATGATGCGAATGGTAACAGCAATAATCTGCTTATTTCGAGCTTGATAGCGCCAAAAGCATTTTCAAATTGCCTAGCCATTTGAATCACTCTATGATTTAACTCGACCACACTATCAATCAGGGAGATAAAACATCATGGTGTTTTGCAGAGGCTGCGGTAAGGAAATCCACGAATCGGCAGTCAGTTGCCCGCACTGTGGTGCCGTTCAAAAGAAAGTGGGTAGTGGCTCAAAAAGCCGTGTCACGGCAGCAGTCCTGGCTTTTTTCCTGGGTGGTTTCGGCATCCACAAGTTTTATCTCGGCAAAACCGCCCAAGGCGTACTTTATTTGCTGTTCTGCTGGACTTTTATCCCGGCGATTATTGCCTTCATCGAATTCATCATCTACCTCACCATGTCGGATGAGACTTTTGAGGAAAAATACGGCGCCAAATAATTAGCGATTCGCCAAATAACAAAGGCACCAAAAGGTGCCTTTGTTGTTTATGCCGCCACTTCCGCAATCGGTATGATTTTCTTCTGATACTCCGGCATCTGGTCGAAATTCAGGTAGCGGTAGATCGCTCCGGCATCACCGGATACCTTGTCGCCCAGTACCTTGAGGTATTCCTCCGGTGTCGGCATTTTGCCCAGCACAGCGCACACCGCCGCCAGCTCGGCAGAGCCGAGGTAGACACGGGCATCCTTGCCCATGCGATTATCAAAGTTGCGCGTGCTGGTAGAGAACACCGTCGCTTTATCTGCCACCCGAGCCTGGTTGCCCATGCACAGCGAACATCCCGGCACCTCGGTGCGCGCACCGGCGCGGCCAAACACACCGTAAGCCCCTTCTTCCCGCAACTGTGATTCGTCCATCCGTGTCGGTGGGGCAATCCACAAGCGGGTCGGAATCAGCCCGGCGTCTTCCAGAACACGTGCGGCAGCGCGGTAGTGGCCGATGTTGGTCATGCAGGAACCGATAAATACTTCATCAATCTTGTCACCCACCACGGCGCTAAGCGGCTTGATGTCGTCCGGGTCATTGGGACAGGCCACCAACGGTTCCTTGATTTCGTTGAGGTCAATTTCGATGATTTCCGCGTATTCCGCGTCGGCATCCGGCTCCAGCAGTTCCGGCTTGGCCAGCCAGGCGTTGATGTTGTCGATACGACGACGCAGGGTGCGTGCATCTTCATATCCACTGGCGATCATGTTTTCCAGCAACGCCGCATTGGAGCGCAGGTATTCGATCACCGGTTCCTTGTTGAGGCGCACCGTGCAGCCGTTGGCTGAGCGCTCGGCGGAGGCATCAGCAAACTCGAAGGCCTGTTCCACCTTGAGATCGGGCAAACCCTCGATTTCCAGGATGCGACCGTTGAACACATTCTTCTTGCCCTGCTTGCCCACGGTGAGTTGGCCTTTCTGGATCGCCGCATAGGGGATGGCATTCACCAGGTCGCGCAGGGTGATGCCGGGCTGCATTTGCCCCTTGAAGCGCACCAGCACAGATTCCGGCATATCCAGCGGCATCGCGCCCATGGCGGCAGCAAATGCCACCAGCCCGGAGCCGGCCGGGAAGGAAATGCCGATGGGGAAGCGGGTATGTGAATCACCGCCGGTACCCACGGTATCCGGCAACAACATGCGATTCAGCCAGGAGTGGATGATGCCGTCGCCGGGGCGCAGCACCACGCCGCCACGGCTGGCCATGAATTCCGGCAAGCTGTGTTGCAGCTTGATGTCCACCGGCTTGGGATAGGCTGCCGTGTGGCAAAAACTCTGCATCACCAGGTCGGAAGAGAAGCCCAGGCAGGCCAGTTCCTTCAGCTCGTCGCGGGTCATGGCGCCGGTGGTGTCCTGGCTGCCGACCGTCGTGATTTTGGGCTCGCAATAAGTGCCGGGGCGGACTCCCGCCACGCCGCAAGCACGGCCTACCATTTTTTGCGCCAGTGTATAGCCCTTGCTGCTGGCCGCCACCTGATGCGCCTGCACAAACAAGTCAGAGGCTGGCAGCCCCAGCGACTGGCGCGCTTTGGTGGTGAGGCCACGGCCGATAATCAGCGGGATACGTCCGCCGGCCCGCACCTCATCCAGCAGCGTCACCGGTGCCAGATCAAAAGTGCTGAGGGTCTCGCCCGCTGCATTGGTAATCTTGCCCAAGCGGGTGTGTATGGTGATCACGTCCCCCATATTGAGCTTGTTGACATCACACTGGATGGGTAGTGCGCCGGAGTCTTCCGCCGTGTTGAAGAAAATCGGCGCAATCTTGCCGCCCAGAACCACGCCCGCGGTGCGCTTGTTGGGAATATGCGGAATATCATCGCCCATATACCATTGCACCGAGTTGATGGCCGACTTGCGCGAGGAGCCGGTGCCCACCACGTCGCCCACATAGGCCAGCGGCAGGCCTTTTTTCTTGAGTTCCTCTATGGCTTTCAGGCCATCCGGCATCTTGCTCACCAGCATGGCCTTGGCATGCAAGGGAATATCCGGGCGCGACCAGGCTTCCTGCGCCGGGGAAAGGTCGTCGGTATTGGTCTCGCCGGGTACTTTGAAGACCACGCACTGGATGGCATCCGGCACGACCGGGCGCTGCGTGAACCACTCGGCATCCGCCCAGGATTGCAGCAGCTTCTTGGCGGCAGCATTGCCCGCCCTGGCTTTTTCTTCCACATCGTGGAAGGCATCAAACATCAGGATGGTGTGCGACAGCGCCTTGACAGCCGCCTCCGCCAGATCGCCATCCAGCAGCGACACCAGCACCGGCACGTTGTAGCCACCCAGCATGGTACCCAGCAATTCCACCGCCTTTTCGCGGCTGACCAGAGGTGAACTTGCCTTGGCATTGGCAATATCGGCCAGGAAAGCGGCCTTGACATAAGCGGACTGGTCAACGCCCGCCGGGACGCGGTTTTCCAGTAGGTCGAGAACGGTTTCCCCGGTTCCATCTGCGGGATTCTTGACCAGTTCCACCAGTGCGGCAGTCTGCTCGGGGTTCAATGGCAAGGGTGGGAGTCCGGCGGCAGCGCGCTCGGCAACATGGGCTTGATACTCGTTCAGCATGTGAAAACACTCGAAAAATTGAAGGGATTGCGCCTGATTATACAGCCCAGACTGTTACCGGTTAAGCTGCCACGCAGGCAAATGGATTATTTTCTTTAATGCTTCAAATTGGCCCTGAATGCACTAACTTGGGCTTAAAACGTCGGACGGCTGAAGGGGGAACTGCAACTCTTGGCTTCGGCCCGGGCTTCCAGTTTTTCCAGCAGGCTTTTCTTGTATTCGTTACCGTAATGCTTCTGCAGATGGTGTTTGACCTCGGCCATGGTCACCATGCCGTCACGGTCGGCATCCATTTCGCGGATATTGCTCTCAACGCTGGGCTCCTCGCCCAAGGCGTCGTGGGACTCGGCCCAGCCTGAGACGGGTATTAACAATGCCAGCAATATCAGCAGGTATTTCATGTTCGGGTTGACACCATCCAGGCCACAAGGTTCATCATGACCGCATCACATCTTCAAGCGCGGTAAGGCAAATATTCACGTTGCGCTCGTTACAGGCGTGCCCCATCAGGCCGATACGCCATATCTTGCCCGCCATCTCGCCCAGGCCGGCGCCGATTTCCAGATTGTAGTCATCCAGTAATGAGCGGCGAGCCTTGGCGTCATCCACGCCTTCCGGCACATAGATCGAGTTCAGTTGCGGCAGGCGTTCGGATTCTTTGACCACAAACTTCAACCCCATGCCTTCCAGCCCGGCCTTGAGTTCCTCGTGGTGCTGGCGGTGGCGTGCCCAGGCGTTCTCCAACCCTTCCTCCTGCAATATCACCAGCGATTCATGCAGGCCATACAGCGCGTTGATCGGCGCGGTGTGGTGGTAGGCACGCTTGGCGCCGCTGCCCCAGTAACCCATCACCAGGTTCAAATCCATGAACCAGCTTTGCACCTTGGTTTTGCGGTTCTTGATGACCTCTAGCGCACGCGGACTGAAGCTGACGGGGGACAACCCCGGGGTGCACGACAGGCATTTCTGCGAGCCGGAATAGATGGCGTCTATGCCCCATTCATCCACTTTTAACGGCACACCG
>WBZT01001215.1_pt1 | contig 19199 bp, 14 predicted proteins | sample 5204241 | NCBI WGS metagenome assembly WBZT01 (sample SAMN12344358, study PRJNA552823) | activated sludge metagenome | biome: Activated sludge suspended growth; feature: Nitrification reactor; material: Wastewater; isolation source: activated sludge from nitrification reactor of wastewater...
CGGTTCGGATGTTCCAGCGCATGCCGAACATCAGCTTTGCACTGATGAAGGGCTTGGGATTGTTTCGCCCGGCCAAGGAATAAGGAGGCGCGAACGATGGAAGTTGCTGATGTATGGCGTTGCCTTGCGCGAATCATGGTGTCGTCATGTGCCGGAAGACCGAACCTTGACGGTGGAGCGGTCGCCATTTTGCATCTTTGAAGCTCGTGGGAATCTGCCGGCAAACCACTCGGCAGGACTGGAAAGCGGCCAACACCCGGACGATACAGACAGTCGTGGCGGAAAAATACTAACGATCTATAGAGGGAGAAAACGGCACCATGTTTGAACAAAGAGAATTCAGGATGCGACTTCTGGCGATGGCAATCGCCTCGACTTGCGCTCCGCAGGCATACGCGTACGACTTCACCACCGACGGCGGCTGGAAGGGGGTATTCAACCTGGAGCTGTCGGCAGCTGCGGGGTGGCGGGCTGCAGCCCAGGACAAGTCGATCATCGGCGCCAACGACGCCGCGGTTGTCAAGGGCTTTGCCGCCACGGCAGGGACCAATGCGGCGGGCACTACGGCCGCCAGAGCCGACGGCTATCGGGGTGCAGCCAACGCCGACGTCGGCAATCTGAACTACGACAAAGGCGACCGCTATTCGACCCTGTTCAAGGCCGATGCCGATCTCACTTTGACCAAAGGCGATCTGGGATTCAAACTTAGCGCCAAGGCTTGGTACGACCAGGCCCTAAAGAGCGAGAACGTTCTGTTCGGCAACCAGGCAAACGGCTTCAACGGCGCGACCTCGACCCTCGGGGCCGGGGCGCCTCCGGGAGGCGCGGTGGCGACGCTCACGACACTGGGTACGCCACGCCCCCTGTCGGACGCGAACTTTCCGGCGCTCGCCAAGTTTTCCGGCGTCGAGTTGGACGAGGCCATGGTGTTCAACAAATTTGACCTTGGTGACAGCACGGCACTCGACGTCAAGGCAGGCAACCAGGTTGTCAAGTGGGGGAACTCATTTCTCCTTCAAGGCTTGAGCCAGGTGTCGCCCTTGAATCTGGTGGCCGTGCGGCAGCCGGGCGCAAAACGCGATGACTTCTTCCTGCCGATCCCTGCTTTGCTCGGCAAGTTATCGTTAAAGAATGGAATGGCGGTCGAGGGTTTCTATCAGGCTGCCTTCCGCCCGAGCGTGATCGACTCCTGCGGCAAGTTCATGGGGGCCGCCGATTTCGGTGTCGGCTCGATCGGCGATTTCTGTGCCATCGCACAAGTCGCAGCGACATCGACAGGCGGATGGGCTGGCGGATCCACCGATACGCGGCCGGACGTGTTGCTCACCGAGGGACGCAAAGGCAAAGGAGGCGACTGGGGACTGAAATTTACGCTCCCGGTCAAGGATGTCGGCAACTTTGGCGTTTACGCAATGAATCTGACATCGCGTGCGCCTTACCTCTCCGGCCAGGTCCAGCCCGGGGTCGGCGTCGGTACGACCGCCGGCCTGCGCATGAAGGCGCAGTGGGATTATGTCGACGACATCAGCGTCTATGGCCTGACCTTCGTGACCCGTCTTTCGTCCTGGCGCGTCGGTGCCGAATTGAGCCATACGCCCAACCAGCCGGTGCAGATCAACGCCAATAGCATAGTTCAGGCCGGCCTTACCTACGCAACCGCAGGGTCCGTGGCCGGTGCCGCGACGCTGAGGGCCTTGGGGCCGATCGGTGAGCGAATGATCGCTTTCGGCAACACTGCCGGAGTCTGGAATTACTTCCAGGGTTACGACCGCTTCGCCAGCACGCAGCTCCTGGTCAATGGCGTGACGCCGATCTCGAAGGAAATCGCCAGTGCCGTCGGGGCATCTGGCGGCCTTTTCATGGCCGAGGTTGGCTTCCAGCATAGCGGCGTTCCCGATGTCAGCGTTTCCGCAGCCGGTGTTCCCGGAACCATGCTGTACGGACGCGGCTTCATCTTCGGCCTGCCGGTTTCAGCCGCCAACTGCACTACTTCCGGCGCTGCCGGTACCAATCCACAACCGCAGGGTTGCGAAGCAGACGGATTTTTCACCAAGAATGCGTGGGGGTATCGCCTGAGGGCATCGCTTGATTACGCCAATGTCTTCGGTACCAACTGGAAGCTGACCCCCTCTGTGCTTTTCGCACACGACGTCGATGGTTATTCGGTCGACGGCCAGTTCAACGAAGGGCGGAAAATCCTCAACCTTTCGCTGGGCATGAGCCTCGACAAGGCGCATGAAGTACAACTCGGCTACACCACCTTCGCGCGTTCCGCCAAGTACGATCCCTTGCGCGACCGCGACAACGTGACGGCGGTCTATCGCTACAAGTTCTGACGACATGCGATAGCGGGCGCACGCTCCGCGACGCCTGGTTTCGATGCAGTTGGTTTGGTCGGACTGCAAGGAGCCAGGCGAATCCGAACGGTACGTCGGTGGAACTCTGGAGGGTCCCGATGAATGCATCCGCATCAGAAGCGATTGCCGAATCCCTGCGCGATGTCCTGGCGCTACAGCGCAACGCCTATCTCGCGCGTCCCGTCCCCAAGCTCGATGAACGCAAGGACGATCTGCGCCAGTTGGCGCGCTTCGTGCGCGAGAACCGCGAGGCGATCATTGCCGCGATCAGCGCCGACTACGGGCACCGCTCGCCGCATGAGACGCTGCTTGTCGAGATAGGACCCGTCCTGGGGGCGATCAGGCACGCGCTTGGCCACATCAAGACGTGGATGAAGCCGCAGCGGCGCCATGTCGATAGGATTTCCTACGGTCTCGGCAGTAATCGCGTGATACCGCAGCCCCTTGGCGTGGTGGGGGTCATCGTGCCCTGGAATTTCCCGCTGTTCCTCAGCGTGGGTCCGCTGGTGAGCATATTCGCCGCGGGAAATCGCGCCATGGTCAAGATGAGCGAAAACTCGCGGCATCTCGCTCGCCTGCTGATCGAACGCATCCCGGCCTATTTCCCGCCGGAGAAATTGCAGTTTTTCGACGAAAGCGGCGGCGTGGGAATCGAGTTTTCGAAGCTGCCCTTCGATCATCTGATCTTTACCGGCTCCGGGGCCACCGGCCGCGCCGTCATGGCGGCCGCCGCGCAAAACCTGTGTCCGGTGACGCTCGAACTGGGAGGCAAGGCTCCGGCCATCGTCTGCGATGACTTCGACCTCGAACTCGCGGCGCAGCGCATCCTGTTTTGCAAGTATCTCAACGCCGGCCAGATTTGCACCACGGTCGATCATGTCTTCGTGCCCGAAGCCAGGGTGGCGGCCTTTGTCGCGGCTGCGCAGCGCATCGTTCCGCGGCGCTACGCAAACCTCGATTCGCCCGACTACAGTTCGGTGATCGACCGCCGTTCCTATCTGCGCCTGCGCGGAGCCATCGAGGAAGCGGCCGCGAGAGGAGCAAAGGTGCTTCCCCTGCTGCCCGGTGCCGCCTTCGACGACGATCGACATCGGATCGCGCCGCATCTGGTGGTGGACGCGCCGAATGACTGTGAACTGATGACCCGCGAAATCTTCGGCCCGGTCCTGCCCGTGGTGCCGTATCGCGATCTCGGAGACGTGGTGAAGCGCATCAATGGCGGGGCTCGGCCCTTGGCGCTTTACCCATTCAGCAACGACCGCGCGACCGTTGCCCACCTGGTCGACCATGTGATGTCAGGTGGAGTCACGGTGAATGATGCCGTGATCCACGTCGGCCAGGACGACATGCCTTTCGGCGGCGTCGGCGAATCGGGCATGGGGCACTACCATGGCCGCGAAGGCTTCGAGACCTTCTCCAAGATGCGCCCGGTATTTCACCAGGCGCGCTGGTCCACCCTGGTGGCAGTGATGCCGCCCTACGGACGACTGGCTGAACGGGTGATAAAATTCCTGGCGCGTTGATTTATCGGCTCGTTGCCGCGGACTAGGCGCCGCGCGACGGCAAGAGGAGAGATTGAATGGAAAAAACCTGGCTCAACGAGTATCCGAAAGGCGTCCCCGCGAGTGTCAACGTCTCAGCCTACGGGTCCCTGAATGAATTGATCGAAACCGCGTTTCGCAAGCACGCGGACAAGACGGCGTATACCTTTCTGGGCAAGTCCTTGTCCTTCGCCGAAGTAGACAGGCTGTCCCGCATGCTGGGCGGCTATCTCCAATCGCTCGGCCTGCAGCGTGGCGATCGGGTGGCAGTCATGCTACCCAACGTGCCGCAATATCCGGTGGCGATCGCGGCCATCCTGCGCGCCGGCTACATCCTGGTCAACGTCAATCCGCTCTACACGCCGCGCGAACTCGAACACCAGCTCAAGGACTCCGGCGCCAAGGCCATCGTCGTGCTGGAGAACTTTGCCAACACTCTGCAGGAAGTCGCGGATCGGGTGCCGACGCGGCACGTGATCGTCGCCTCGATGGGCGACCTCATCGGATTCAAGGGACTGATCGTCAACTACGTCGTGCGCAAGGTCAAGAAGCTGGTGCCGGCGTACCGACTGCCCGGTGCGGTCAGCTTCGAGCAGGCTTTGAGCCGGGGCGGTTCCTTGCCGTTTACGCCGGCACACGCGCAGCCAGACGACGTTGCCGTGCTGCAATATACGGGCGGTACCACGGGGGTCAGCAAGGGGGCAATGCTGCTGCATCGCAATCTGGTCGCCAATATCCTGCAAAGCGAAGCCTGGTACGGCCCGGCCCTGCGCAAGGTGCCAGCCGGCATCCAGTTCAGCGTGGTTTGCGCGCTGCCGATCTATCACGTCTTCGGCTTCAACGTATGCGTCATGCTGAGCATGCATATCGGCGCGCGCAACATCCTGGTTGCCAATCCGCGCGACATGAAGGCCCTGTTCAAGGACTTGGCCGGGCAGACCTTCCACAGCTTCCCGGCGGTCAACACCTTGTTCAACGCGATGGCCAGCCATCCGGATTTCGCGTCGGTCAATTGGCGGAACCTGGTGCTCTCGGTCGGCGGGGGGGCCGCCGTGCAAAGCGGCACGGCCAAGCTGTGGCTTGAAAGGACCGGCTGCCCGATCTGCGAAGGCTACGGTCTGTCGGAAACCAGTCCCTCCGCCACCTGCAACCCGGTGGATTCCACGGCCTATACCGGGACCATAGGCATTCCCCTGCCCAATACCGAATTGGCATTGCTCGATGACGATGGCAAGGAAGTGCCGCCGGGCGAACCGGGCGAGATTGCCATCCGCGGGCCGCAGGTGATGAAAGGCTACTGGCAGCGCGAGGACGAGACCGCCAAGGTGATGACGGCCGATGGTTTCTTCCGTACCGGCGATGTCGGCGTGGTCGATGCACGCGGGTACTTCAGGATCGTCGATCGCAAGAAGGACATGATCCTGGTTTCCGGCTTCAACGTGTATCCGACCGAAATCGAGGATGTGCTGTCGAGGCACCCCGGCGTGCTCGAATGCGCGGCCGTCGGCGTGCCCGACGAAAAGACCGGGGAGGCCGTCAAGGTCGTGATCGTCAAGCGGAACGAGGCGCTCTCCGAGGGTGACGTGCGCCGCTATTGCGAAGATCAGCTGACCGGCTACAAGAAGCCCAAAGTAGTCGAATTCCGCAAGGAATTGCCGAAGAGCACCGTGGGCAAGATCCTGCGGCGCGAACTGCGCGAGAGGTCCAAGTGAGAGCGCCCAGGAAGCTGCCGAGCCGTCGTGCCGGAGAGGCGCGCGACGCGGCCGCGGCGGCAAGCTGGCCAGGCTCCGCCCAGGTGGCGGCGCTGGCGCGACAACTGCGCGGATGGACCGACAACGTACTGGGAGTCGCTGGTCCGGCCACCGACATGGCGTTCGGCCTGGCCGCTGCCCAGGCCACGGAACCTGCGAAGAAGGCCGCGATCGCCAAGGCCGGCGGTGCCCTCAGGCGCATGCGCGAGAGCGCCGGCATGACGCTCGACGAGGTCGCCCGCGCCGTTGACCTGAGCGACCCGGGGCTGCTCGCCGCCGCCGAAGGCGGCAAGGCGGCGCTACCGTTCGAAGTGGTCTTGCGACTGGGCAGCGTGCTGGGGCGATCCGATCCGCTGACGGCCGTGATGAAACTGGCGCGTGCTTACAACCCCGAACTGTGGAAGACGCTGGATGAACTGGGTCTTGGCAAGATCGTCGTGCAAGCCGGCCGTGAGCGCGAGTTGGCGAACCTGTACCGCGCCAGCGACGCCGCTCGCGCGCTAACCGACGAAGACTTTGCGGCCGTGCTGGGGTTCACCCGCACGGCGTTCGATATGGCCGTCGAATTTCGACTGCCTTCGCAGCGCAAGCCGGGCGCTTCGACGACAAGCCGAAGGAGAAGCTCATGAGCGAAAAAAGAACTCCTGCCGGGCGTGCGCCCTCGGTGCGGCGCGCCCGGGTTTCGAAAGCGCACGTCGAGACCACGAAAGGGGCTGTCGCCGAACCCGCGCGCGCGAGCAGCTCCCGGGTAAGGAAGAGCGGCAAGACCGCGGCGAAGGGAGCATGGGGCGTTCCCGAAATCGCCGCGGTACTGATTGACGCGCGGCGCAAGGATGTAGACGCCCTTAAACAGGCCGGTCAATTGTCCTACGCAGGCATTCGTGCCGTCGTTCGTCGCCAGGTCGAACTGCTGAAAGAGGCCCTCGGCGAGTGGCAACTGGTCGTCAAAGTGATGAGGATGGCTGGCCCGCAGGAAAGCATCGCGCGCCTGGACGATCTTGGCCGCGGTGCAATGCTGCTGGCGCTTGCCGGAATCCGCGAACTCGCGGAGCTGGCCATAAAGGAGCAGACGCGGGCCGCCGAAGTGGTGAAACGCCGCATCGACGAGGACCTCGCTGAAATCGACAAACTGTTGCGGAAACCAGCGGGCCGCGTGAGCCAGGGCGGCCGAACCGCGAAATGAAGGTCGCGCCGTGAGACGAGTCCGCCACCGTCTGTTCAGGGAAATCTTCGTCCCGGCGCTGCGCCTTTTCCGCGACACCTTGCTTACCGACCCGGACGTGCCGCGGCTGCGCGATTGGGTGGCGGCCATGGAGCGCGCGCTGGCACAGGACGAGCCCGGCGCGCGCATAGGCAATGTGGACCTCGGCCGCTGCAGCGGTGCCTGGTTCGATATAGAAGGTGCCGACCCGGCACGCACGATCCTCTATCTGCATGGGGGCGCGTTCGTGATGGAAACGCCGCGCCTGCACGGCGGCTTCCTAACCCGCCTGGCCAAGCAGTGCCGCGCAAACGCTTTGATGCCGAGCTATCGCCTGGCTCCCGAGCATCCGTTCCCCGGCGCCCATGATGACTCCTTTTCGGCCTACCGCTGGTTGCTGGCCAAGGGTGCAGACCCGGCGAAGATGATCGTCGTCGGCGACTCGGCCGGCGGCAACTTGTGCCTGAGTTTGCTGCAGCGCCTGCGGCACGAGGGCTTGCCGTTGCCGGCCTGCGCGGTAGCGATGTCGCCGCTGACCGATGGCACTTTCAGCGGCCCGTCGATCAAACGCAACGATGGACTCGACCCGATGTTCACGGCGGCAGGCTTTCACCGGCTCGCGCCGTTGTATCTGGCCGACGAGGCGCAGCGCGCGCAGCCACTGGCTTCGCCCCTGTTCGGCGAACTGAGCGGCATGCCGCCGATCCTGCTTACCGTGGGCAGTTCGGAGTTGCTGCTGGACGATTCAGTGCGCTTCGCGTCGCGCTGTCCAGGCACCGAGCTGCAGGTATGGCACGACATGCCGCATGTGTTTCCGTTGTTCGAGTTCTTTCCCGAGGCAGTTCGCGCGCGGGCGGACATGGCGCGTTTCATCGAGGCCTCGCTGGCGAACGCGATTGCGCCCGACGTTCAATCCACCATCCCCAACCAGCAAGCAGAAGGAGAAGCGTATGGAGCAGAAATACAGCGCGCCGATCGATAAGGTGTTCGCCCTGTTGACCGACCCGAAATGGCTGGAGGCACGCAGCCTGGCCCTTGGCGAGTTGTCGGCCAGTGTGAAGACCAAGAAGTCGGCCAAAGGAATTGCGGTCACCATGACGCGACGGGTGCGCCGCGAACTGCCGGCGCTGGTGGCAAAGGTGCTCTCGCCCGAGTCCGACCTGCAATTCGAAGAGACCTGGGCGCCGGACGGGGACGGCGGGTACACGGGCAAGATGGCCATGGACATCGTCGGCCAACCCGTGACAATGACCGCAGAGTTCAGCCTGGTCCCGGCCGGCAAGGGCTGCGTCTACCGGATCGTGCATGTATCCAAATGCAGCATTCCCCTGGTGGGAGGGCCGGTCGCGAAATTCGCCCAGAGCCAGATCGAGGAAGGTTGTGCGAGAGAGTTCGTTTATCTCGTCAACCAATTGAAGAAGAAGGCATGATGCATCTGGCAAGCCGGTTGCAGGTTCGCGCCAATGCGGCAGTTCTGCCCTTCCTTGCCCTGCCCAAGCCTCTTTCCTTCATCGGGCCCGATGCATCGCTGACGTTGGCGCGAACCATTGCTGGCTCCGGCGTGCGAAAAATCATGCTGGTGACAGACGCGGTCCTGGTCAAGCTGGGCCTGCTGGCTCAAATTCTCGATGTCCTGGATCGGGCGGACGTGGGGATCGAAGTATTCGATCAGGTGCTGCCCGATCCGGACTTCGATACCGTGCTCGCTGGCGTCGAGCGGCTGAGGCAGTCCGCGGCGCAGGCCGTTCTCACGGTGGGAGGCGGCTCGCCCATCGACTGTGCCAAGGCCATCCTGATGAGCCATGCCAACGACTGCCATCCGGCCAAGCTCGCCGGTCTGTGGCTGTACGCGCGACCGCGGCCCCGCTGTCTGCCTTTCTACGCAATACCGACCACCGCGGGCACGGGTTCTGAAGTCACCATCGGCGCCGTGGTTTCCGACCCGGTTGGCAAGTCCAAGCGCACGCTGGTGGACCCGAAAATGGTGCCGTCGATGATCGCGCTCGACCCGACGCTGACGGTGGGCATGCCGCGTTCCGTTACGGCGATCAGTGGCATGGATGCGCTGACCCATGCGGTCGAGGCCTATCTGTCAACCATGGCGACGGCGGAGACGGATGAGTTGGCATTGACGGCGACGACCATGATCATGGAAAACCTGCCGCGCGTACTGGAGGAACCTGGCAATCTCCGGGCGCGCGAGGACATGCTGGTGGCCTCGTGCATGGCCGGTCTTGCCTTTACCCGAACCGGACTGGGTTACGTGCATGCCTTTGCCCACCAGATCGGCGGCCACTACCACGTTCCGCACGGACTTGCCAATGGCATTCTACTGCCGCATGTGGTCGAATTCTCGAAACCGGCTTGCCGGCCGCGGCTGGCCAGGTTGGCGCGCGCCGCCGCGATCAACATTGAATCGGCGGGTGAGGACCAGCTGGCGGAAGCATTCATCGCCAGGCTGAAAACCCTTCAGGACGAACTGTCCGTTCCGACCAAGGTAAAGGGGCTGAGCCGGGACGATTTCGAATCCATCATCGATTTCGCCTTTCGCGAGGCTCATGGCACCTATGGCGTACCCCGCTATATGGGACGCGCCGACGCCCGTACGTTTTTAGAAGGACTGCTCGAATGAACAAGGAGACCCATATGTCACCACTTTCCGTTCGTCTCGGCACCGCCGTGTTGCTGGGCGGCTTGGCAAGCTCCGCACTGGCGCAGGTGCCGTCACCGATCGGCGCCTGGACGACCATCGACGACGAAACCAAGAAACCCAAATCCATCGTGCGCATCACCGAGCGCGATGGCGTGTATACGGGAACCGTGGAGAAACTCCTCAACCCGGCGAAGGCGGATGCGAAATGCGACGACTGTGCGGCCGACGATCCGCGCAAGGGCAAGCCGGTGCTTGGCATGGCGATTCTGACCGGCCTGCGCAAGGAAGGCGAGAACGTGTATTCCGGCGGCAGGATCCTCGATCCGAACAATGGCAAGACCTATGACGCCAAGGTCACCGTGGTCGATGGCGGAAAGAAGCTGGAAATGCGCGGTTCGGTCCTTTTCATCGGGCGCACGCAGACCTGGTTGCGCGCCGAATGACCCACACGTACGGTCGGACTAATGAGTTGGCCAATCATATCCATTCACCAGTAGGAGGAGCACCCGTGAAGAAAACTATCGGCACCGCGCTTGTTCGCAGCATGATGGCCTTGCTTGCCGCCAGCCTGTTGCAGAATGCCTGGTCGCAGACCATCGCCCTGCCGCCGGCGAAGAAGCATCCCTTGACCAGAACGGAACCCGATCCGAAATGGGAGGAAGAGCATGCTTACACGCTAGGCGTTCAGGCGTACGTCTTCGCCTTTCCCTATGTGTTCAATGACGTTACACGTTACCGCTGGGCAGCCAGGGGGGTACCCAACGTGTCGGCCACCGGCGAAGCCGACGCCGAGGTCGGCAAGGTCATACCCAACCGCCTTTCTCACCAGCGCAAGGTTTCCCGCGCCGACTATCGCGAAGGGGGTCGCCCGAACAACGACACGTTGTATTCCGGCGGATGGTTTGATGTCGGCACCGAACCCCTGATCCTGACCTTGCCGGATTTCGGCGACCGCTATTACAACGTGCAGCTCTGCGACTTCGATGCCGACAATTTCGACTACATCGGCACGCGGACCCACGGCGGAAAAGGCGGTACGTATGCCATCATCGGCCCCAACTGGAAGGGAGAACTGCCGCCAGGAGTCAAGGCGGTGAAGCCCGCCAACACCAACTGGATACTCGTGCTGATGCGCGTTTTGGTTAATCGGGACGATGCCGACGTGAAAATGGTCAACAAGCTGCAAGACCAGGTTCGCGTCGTACCCTTGAGTCAATACCTGGGCAAATCGACCGGGCCGCGTCTCTACGAGCCGCAATCGCCGCTCATCTCGCTTTTTGATTCGCTCTCCGACTTCAAGTGGATCAACCGGGTGCTGACCGAATCGCCCCCGCCGGCCCGCGAGGCCCAACTGGTGAAGATGTTTGCCCAGATTGGCGTCGGCCCGGGCCAGGATGTCGAGAAAATGAGCGATGCCGTCAAGCGCGGCCTGGCGCGCGCGGCAACCGCCGGGCGCATGATCGTAACCAGTGGGCCCTATTACCAGGTCGGCCGCGTCATGCACGACGGCTGGGGCCTCACGCCGAAAAACTGGGGGCGCCTGGGTGTCGACGGTGACTACATGGTGCGCAGCGCCAAGAGCCTCGGCGGCTTCGTCACCCACGATCCGGAGGAAAACGTCTATCCGGCGGTCCTGCAGGACACCAACGGCGAGTTGCTAAGCGACGAACGCAAGTACCAATTGAAGTTCGCGAAGGGCCAACTGCCGCCGGTGAATGCCTTCTGGTCGATCACCCTGTACGACTCGACCTTCAACATGGCGATCAATCCCTACAACATTCATTCCCTTGGGGATCGCGACAAAGGCATGAAGCTGGACGCCGACGGCGGGCTGACGATCCATATCCAGAAGGATCCGCCAAGCGAGGATAAGCGGGGCAACTGGCTGCCGGCAGCCGGAGGCAATTTCCATTTGGTGTTGCGCGCTTATATGCCGAAGGCCGATATCCTCGAAGGCAAGTGGCTGCCGCCAGGCGTGAAACGGGTCGACTGAGGCTCTCATGAGGTATTTGCCCCATGGGTAAGCACGATTACGATTACCTGATCATCGGCTCGGGGTTTGGCGGCTCGGTTTCCGCCCTGCGCCTGGCCGAGAAGGGATGGCGCGTGGCAATCGTCGAGCAGGGCCGACGGTTGGCCGCCGCCGATCTGGAAGCCGGGAAACGCAGCCTGGCGAAGCTGATGTGGGTGCCGGCCATTGGCTGGCGCGGTTATTTCGTTCAGCACTTCTTCCGGCATGTCGGCATTGTCGGCGGCATAGGCGTCGGCGGCGGCAGCATCGTGTGGGCGGCGGTGATGCTCGAGCCGAAACCGGCCTTCTACGAGGATGTGCGCCTGAAGGAACTCGGGCTGGATCTCCGGAAAGAACTGGCGCCGCACTTCGCCAGCGCCAAGCGGATGCTGGGGGTCTCGACCAATCCATTTCGGGGTGCCCAGGATGAGTTCCTGCGCAAGACAGCGGAGCGCATGGGCGTCGCCCATACCTTCGGGCCGGTACCGAGCGCGGTGTATTTCGGCGATCCCGGCGTGACGAGCCCGGATCCCTATTTCGGCGGCGAGGGCCCGGCACGCGAAGCTTGCAACCATTGCGGCGGCTGTCTGACGGGCTGCCCCAACGGATCGAAAAACAGCCTCTATCAAAATTACCTCTATTTCGCCGAAAAGAAGGGCGTGGCCATCCTGCCTGACAGGAAAGCCGACCGTATCGAACCCCTGGCGGGTGGCGGCTATCGCGTCACCCTGGTCGATGCCGTCAATGGCAAGCCGTTGCAGACCGTAACGGCAGAAAAAGTCGTCCTGTCGGCCGGTGTGGTGGGCACCCTGGATCTGCTGTTCAGGAATCGCGATCACTACCGGACGTTGCCGAACGTCTCTCCCGCCCTGGGCGAAGTCGTCCGCACCAATTCGGAGGCCATTACCGCTGTACTGCATCCGAAGGGAGAAGACCTGTCCCAGGGTCCCAGCATCTCCAGCGACTTCCATCCAGACGCGGTCACGCACGCAACCCAAAACCGCTTCGACCGGGGCTACGACTTCATGCGCTTTTACATGGGACCGATGGTCGACGATTCGCGCCCCCTGCGGCGCGCAATGAAGACTCTTGTCGCCGCCCTTTTCTCGCCGCGCCTGATGTTGGGCAACCTTCTTGCCCGCAACTGGCATACACGCATTACGGCGTTCACGGTCATGCAGGACACGGATAATTTCCTGCGCATGAAATTCCGTCGGGTGAACTGGCTGCCATGGACCAAACCTCGCCTGGTCACCGAAGCGGTGCCGGGTCGCGAAGCGCCGACCTACCTGCCGGTTGCCAATCGGCTGACCCGCGAATATGCCGAGGTGAGCGGTGGCATCCCGCTCAACCTGACCACGGAATCGATCGGCGCAATGTCATCCACCGCACATATTCTGTGCGGTTGCCCGATGGGAACAAGCCGCGTGGATGGGGTCATCGACACCCGGCACGAAGTGCATGGCTACCCCGGTTTGTTCGTCTGCGACGGGTCGAGCATTCCCGGCAATATTGGCGTCAATCCGAGCCTGACGATCACCGCGATGGCGGAGCGCTTCGCAGCCTTGCAGGCAGAACGAGTATAGAAATCACGGGATACGGAGAGGAGAACTCATGAAATTCATCATCCTTGCAACGATTGCGCTCATTGCCGGCTATTTTGGCTTCTTTTCGCGCGAGTCAAAACCGCCGGCCTACAGCGGCGGCGGCATGAGTGCTGAAGCCCATCAGGCGCTCAAGGCGGCCCACGATTGGTCCGATCCACCTGCTTTTGCCGATGCGGCCCGTGGCTTGATCGCGGTTCCCAAGGGGCAGGTCAAGGATGCCAATGGCAGGGTGCTGTGGGACTTCGACAGTTTTTCCTTCCTGCAGGGCGACGCACCCGTCACCGCCCATCCCGGCCTGTGGCGCCAGGCGAAGCTCAACAACCATATCGGACTGTTCAAGGTCACGGAGGGCATCTGGCAACTGCGCGGCTTCGACCTCGCCAACATCTCCCTGATCCAGGGCAAGACGGGCTGGATCGTGGTGGATCCGCTCACCACGCGCGAAACGGCCGCCTATGCCATGGATTTCGCGCGCAAGCACCTGGGCAACCAGCCGGTGTCGGCGATCATCTACACCCACAGCCATGTCGACCACTACGGTGGGGCACTGGGCATCATCAGCGTCGAGGAAGCCGCCGCACGCAAGCTGCCCATCGTCGCCCCGGCGGGCTTTCTGGAAGAAGCCACCAGCGAGGCGATCATGGCCGGCGTTGCCATGGGACGGCGCGCGATGTACCAGTTCGCCCGCGATGTGCCGCGCAATCCCGAGGGCACGATCGACGGCGGTCTGGGCAAAGCGGTCGCGTTCGGCAATTTGGGGATCATTCCACCCAGTGTCGTCGTCGACAAGCCGGTTCAGGAGCTATCCATCGACGGCGTGCGCTTTGTGTTCCAGAACGTGCCTGGCACGGAGGCGCCCTCGGAGTTCACCTTCTCCATCCCCGATCTCAAGGCCTTTTGCGGGGCCGAGATGCTGACGCACACCCTGCACAACGTCATGACGCCGCGCGGCGCCAAGGTACGCGACGCGCTGCACTGGGCGCACTACATGGACGCGTCCTTGAATGATGTCAAAGGCGCGGACGTCTTCTTTGCTTCGCACCACTGGCCAGTATGGGGCCAGGATCGCATCCGCCAATTCATCATTGCGCAGCGGGACGTGATGAAGTACCTGCACGACCAGACGGTACGCATGTTCAACAGCGGCATGAACGGCGAAGAGATCGCCGACCGGATCGGCCTGCCACCCGAACTGGACAAGTTTCTGCACACGCACGGCTACTATGGTTCGGTCAAACACAACGTCCGGGCGATTTTCCAGTTCTACATTTCCAGCTTCGATGGCAACCCTGCCAATCTGGATGCGCTTCCGCGTACCGAGATCGGCAAACGCCTGGTGCAATTGGCCGGCGGTGCGGACAAGGCCGTGGCGACCGCACAGGCCGCGTTCGACAAGGGCGATCTGCGCTGGGCAGCGCAGTTGCTCGACTGGGTGCTGCGCGCCGAACCCAAGAACGAGGGCGCTCGCGCCTTGCTGATGAAGACCTACCGCCAATTGGGCTTCGCCAGCGAATCGGCAATCTGGCGGAATTTCTACCTTCAGGGCGCGCATGAGCTCATGGCAGGTCCGCCGGTGAAAGGCATATCGCGTGCCGATGCCGTGGATATGCTGAAGTACACTCCCGTGGAGCGCTTCCTTGAGGCCATGGCGGCGTCGATTAACGGCCCAAAGGCTGCCGGGCTTGCCCTGAAGGTCAACCTGGTCTTTTCCGATACCAAGGAAGCCTATCTGCTCACCCTGGCGAACTCAGTGATGTGGCATGCCAAAATCGCCGAGCCGGCCAAGGATGCCAACGCCACCCTGACGCTGACCAAGCCCTTCTTCCTGAACATGATGACGGGAGCCGCCGGCGCCGCGGACCTGCTGACATCCAGCGAAACCAAGATCACCGGAAGCGCCATCGATCTGGGGCGTTTCTTCGGCTTGATCGAAAAACTGCCGGGGACATTCCCTATCGTGCCGGCCAAAGGCTGAGCACGCATTCAGATTGCCTGAGGCGCATCCGACTATGACGAAATGCTGTCAACGGGCTACCGACCCCAATGTTTCAAAGGACAAGATGCCATGAGCACCGCCCGCCTCAACGCCCTCGATGCCGCCTGGCTATTTACCGAGTCGCGCGCCACGCCCAACCACGTCGGCGGCCTGCTGATCTTCCGCCTGCCCGAGGGCGCGCCGCGCGACTTCCTGCGCAAGCTGATGACCGATTTCCGGCGCTACCGGAAGTTCGCCGCGCCCTGGAACCGGCGCCTCAAGTACCCGCTGACCAGGAATCCCTTCCCGGTCTGGATCGAGGACGAGGACATCGACCTCGAATCCCACGTCCAGCATTCGGCGCTGCCCTGGCCCGGCGGTGAGCGGGAGCTTGGCGAGCTGGTCGGCCGCCTGCAAAGCCACCCGCTTGACCTGACGCGCCCGCCCTGGGAATGCACCATCATCGAAGGCCTCGAAGGAGGCCGCTTCGCGATGTTCATCAAGATGCACCACTCGCTGATCGACGGCGTCAGCGGCATGATGCTGCTGCAGCGGGCGATGTCGGGCGACCGTGAGGCCAGCCGCAAGCTCAAGCCCTTCTGGGCCAGTACGCCGCCCAAGCGCCCGGGCGGCAGGCGCGCCGTGTCGCCAGCGCCGACTTTTGCGAATGCGGCTGCCGCCGCGGCCGAAGCCCTGCGCGGGCAGGCGCAGTCGGTGCCGCAACTGGTTGCCGCCTTCGGCAAGATGCTGAAACGCATCGGCGATCCGGACGAGGGCATGATGGTGCCTTTCGATGCGCCGCGTTCGGTGCTCAACGGCCGCGTGCGCGAAAAGCGCCGCTTCGCCACCCAGCAGTTTTCCATCGAGCGCATGCGTGCGCTGGCCACGGCAGCCGAGTGCACCCTCAATGACGTCGTGCTGGCGCTGTGCGGCGGTGCGCTGCGGCGCTTTCTCGATGAGCGTGGAGAACTGCCCGCCAAGCCGCTGACCACGGGCATCCCGGTCTCGGTGCGGCCCAAGGACGATCCGGGCGGCGGCAATGCGATCACCTTCATCGTCGCCTCGCTGGGCACCGAGATCGCCGATCCGGTGGAACGCCTGGCGGCGATCAAGGCCTCGGTGCGGCACGCCAAGGACCACGTGCAGGGTCTGCCGCGCCAGGCGATGCTGCAGTACACGGTGCTGCTCATGGCGCCGACCATCCTCACCCTGCTCACCGGCATGGGCGGGCGCACGCGGCCGATGTTCAACATCACGATCTCCAACGTGCCCGGTCCCGAGAAGCCCCTCTACTTCCGCGGCGCGGAGCTCGTCGCCATCTACCCGGCCTCCATCGTCACCCACGGCCAGGCGCTCAACATCACCTGCGAGAGCTATGCCGGCTCGATGAACTTCGGCTTTACCGGCTGCCATGCCTCGCTGCCCAGCATGCAGCGCCTCGCCGTGTATGCGGCCGATGCGCTCGAAGAACTGGAGGCGGCGGTGCTGAAACCGGCCAAGCCGGCGCGGCGGCGGACGACTCGAGGGTCTGCTGAGCTCGGCTACCTGCCGGTTGAACCAATCAAGCCGGCGATGACCGCAGCGGGTCGGGAGCACGAATTCCCGGGATGAAGGAGCTGCCGTTCGAGCTCACCACGCGCCCAAGGGCAGCTTACCGCTAAGTTGCCGCCCGACACTGACCTACAGGCCAATGGCCGGATTGGCCGAGGACTTGCCAGAGTTGGTCGTCGGCCAATGGTCCCGTAGGCGAAGATCGCCGCGATCCGCGATTGCCTGACGGTCACCCTCCCAACTCCGGCGGTTCGGGGCAAAACCTATTTCCGGTGGATTTGGAAAGGGTTGAGCACCTTCACCCCGAAGGGTTTGAAGTCGGCTACATTGCGCGTCACGACGACGAGATGATGGGACAGTGCCGTGGCCGCGATCATGGCATCCTCGTACAGCGTGTCCGACTGGCGGTGCATGAGTCGTGCCCAGACGCGAAAGGGGGTAGTGGCACATTCGTGCAGAAAGTAACGGTAGGGAAATTCTGTCAATTCAAGTAGTTGTGTTGCGGAAATTGGCTAACCCCATGATTTGTTGAGAGTTTCAGCTTTTCGCCTTTTTTGGGAGTTTTTTGACGCCATACTCGGCCTCATCCATTTTTTGGGGAGGCGGTCATGCAAGGTTGGCGGCTGGGGTTCCTGGGAATCGAGACGATTCCACCATGGTTGGGCGAATTCGAGGTGGAGCAGTTCTTCCGCCTCAGCCCTTCCGAGATCGCTACGGTCAAGACCCGCCGCGGCAACGAGATGCAACTTGGATTGGGTTTGCACATCGGCTTCCTGCGTATGAGCGGCTGTGTGCTGAATTCCACCGACGTGATTCACTGGCGCATTCTGGCCTTTCTCGGTGCCCAGTTGCAGATCCGCGCCCCGCGAGTGACTTCGCTACGGGCGCTGTATCCCCGACGTCCGACATTGCACGAGCATCAGCAACTGGCCAAGGCCCAGCTCGGCTTCAAGAATCTGATCGAACCCGCACAACGTCAATTGGTTGGTCATCTGCGGCAAACACGAGGGGCAGCCACCAGTGCCGCAGAGTTGCTGATGAACGCTCGGCAGTGGTTGTATGAACACGGCTACCTGATTCCGGGTGAGCGCCAGCTTCTCGATATCTGCCGTGCCGTGCTCATCGACCAGGAAGCCAGGCTCGTCGCCGAGATCGACAAGAGCATATCGATCCGTCAGCGCCAGCGCTGGACCGCCGAACTCGCAAAACCTCGGCCCACCCTGCGTGGGCAAACCTGCCTGGACTGGTTGAAACAATCGCCCCGATCCCGTCGCGGCCAGGGTCTGGCAGGCGCTTTCGAACGGATTCATTTTCTGAGCGACTTGAAGGTGGACACCGTTACGTTGCCGGCTATGCCGCTGGCACTGGTCAAGGCCTATGCCAGCCGCACGGCACGGCTGAAGCTGACACGATTCGCGCGTTTGAAGCCGGTGACGCAAACCATAGGACTCACCTGTTTCGTCCAACTCGCCCTGTGGCGCACTACCGACGAAGCGATCGAGGCCTGGCTGATGCGGGTCAGCGAAATTCGGCGACTGGCACTGGAGCGCGCCGCACGGGTCAATGATCAGGACTGGCAGCAACGGCATGCGTCACTGCTCTCCCGCGTCAAAACCATGGCGGACGCCGACCAGGATCCCGCAGCATTGCAACAGATGCTCGCCGGACTGGTCGGGGAAGAAGAAGCCATCGCCAAACAGTCGCGTGCCGACCGCGCACGCGCAAAATTGATGGCGATGAGTTCACAGGTACGCAGCCTGCTGCGCCTGATCGTGCGTCTGCCGATTCAGCTGTGCGCACCAGACTCGTGGCTGAATCACGCCTTGCCACTGCTGCGTGCGGCCTACCTTCGACCACGTCCGGCGTTGGCGCTCGATACGCCGCTCGACTTTCTGCCGGCCTTGTGGCGCCGCGCAGCCACGCCGGTCGACGGCGGTCAGCAGTTGCGGATGCTGGAAGCGGCCACCCTGTTGCAATTGCAGCGCAGCTTGCGCAACGCCTCGGCCGTTGTGCCCACCAGTCTTTCCTACCGGGAACATGAGAGCCTTCTGATTCCCCGGGCAACATGGATCGCCCGACGCGGCGCGCACCTGCAATTGCTGGATACCTCACGGTCGGTGGATAGTGCTCTCAAGAATCTCCTGCCCAATGTGTCGAAGGCCATGGCAAATCTGGCACGCGTTGTCCGCCAGGGATCCGTGCTCATCACCGAAAAACGGGGCATCGAACTGATCGCTACCAAACCACGATCGGTTCAGGAAGCGCTACCGGTTGAGGATCGACTGCATCAGGCGTTTGCCGCGCGGTATGGTTCCATCGAGTTGCCCCGGCTGATGATGGAGGTCGACGCCGAAGTGCGCTTTTCTTCGACGTTGCTGCGCCGATCTCCTGATAACACCGATGAGATCATGGCCGTCTATGGCGCACTGCTCGCGCACGGCATGGGGCTGGACCGGATCCAGGTCATGCGCATGATTCCCGCCGTGTCGGAATCCAGATTGCGCACCCTGATGCGGATTCTGGAAGAGGAGGGCCGGCTCGCCGAGGCCAAT
>WBZT01001216.1_pt1 | contig 19189 bp, 22 predicted proteins | sample 5204241 | NCBI WGS metagenome assembly WBZT01 (sample SAMN12344358, study PRJNA552823) | activated sludge metagenome | biome: Activated sludge suspended growth; feature: Nitrification reactor; material: Wastewater; isolation source: activated sludge from nitrification reactor of wastewater...
GCGGCCCATCGCCCTCCGGGCTCCTGCCGTCTGGCCCGCCCAGCCGGCGTACCCCCCCTCCCTAGCCGCTAACAGGGGACATCTCTATTTTGGAGAGAAGGGGACATTTCTACTTTGGGTTGACAGTGCTTGGGGGCCTTTGATGTGATTTGGGCCTGCGAGGGGGGCTAATCCCCCGGACGCCACCAGGCATTTTGCTCGCCCCCCCTCTGGATAAACCGTGGGTAAGCCTGTTGAAAATCGGGGATAAAAACAGGCAGCGGAATGGCGGCAATCTTATCCACAGGCCTTCAACACCTTCAGGGGGACTTGTCCCGAAGGTTGAAAGGGTTCCAAGTAACTGGGATAACAAGGATTTTTTCTTTGCATAGTGTTACCCACAGGCTTCATCATCATCTTAATAAGTTCTACTTTTTATAGATGTAGATGGGTCCCTGGCCTGAGAGGGGTAAGGGAGACTGGCTTCGGCGTTTTATGGGCACTGACGTATGATTAAGGTAATGAGTTTTAATATTCGCATGGATCTGGCTAATGACGGCAACAATCATTGGCGGCGTCGAAAGTCCCTGGTGTTGGCAAGAATAACTGCCTTTGCACCAGACTTACTGGGCCTGCAAGAGTGCTGTGATGACGAGGCACAGGCGGGTTTCTTGAAACAGCATTTATCGCGTTATGAATTTTATGGGGTACAACGTGGCGGCAAGAGTGGCGCTGCCATGGAAATGGCCCCAGCCCTGTTTAACAAATCCAGTTTTAAGGTGCTGGAGCGGGGTTGTTTTTGGTTGAGTGAAACACCGGAGCTTCCAGGGAGCCTGAATTGGGACGCGGCATTTCCGCGAACCTGTTCCTGGTTTCGTCTGGAGCATCATAACACGAACAGACAGTTGATTTTTTTAAACACGCATTTTGATTATCAACCGGTCGCAATGATGGAATCCGCCGAAGTGCTGCTCGCCTGGCTAAAAAAAAACGCCGGTACTCCGTTGATTGTGACGGGGGATTTTAATGCCCATAAAGGGTCCGAACCCTATTTTATTTTAACGAGACACCTGGTGGATGCCCATCCGAACGATGATAATACCTTTCATGACTACGGCGGGATTGACAGGGGTTATGCGATTGACTGGATATTGGTGTCCGCGCATTTCAAGGTAAAACGCAGTTGCATAGACGATTATCATGAAAATGATGTCTATCCATCTGATCATTATCCTCTGCTGGCAACATTGGATTGGCAATCCTGAATCTCGATACGCCAGTTAATCAGACAGAATTAAGCGCTTGAAAAATAATACAGAGAATATTTCCATGCGGCCTTCCCAAGGATTCTTTCTGGATTTCGTCCATTTCGCGGGACCCTTCTGGTATTCGGAAAATAAAAATGCCATCCGTCGTTCAACCGCGATCCTGATAGGACTGACCATTTTACAAATTGTCATGGCGGTTCTGGTCAATAAATGGAATGCGGCATTATTTGACGCGATAGAGCAGCATTCGATGTCCGGCTTAACCCGGCAGATCATGTTGCTTATGGTGATTCTGGTTGCCAATATTGTGATTACGGTAGCGCATTTATCCATTAAACGGGGATTGATGATTGACTGGCGTACTTGGTTGACCGAAAAAGTCACGGACCGCTGGATGAATGATGGTCGGCATTATCTGGTATCGCATATGCCGGGTGAGCATGATAATCCCGACGAGCGGATTGCGGAAGATTGCCGTATTGCAACGGAATCAGCGATTTCCTTAGGTCATTCAATATTTTATTCACTGTTATCGCTCATCAGTTTCACGCAGATTCTCTGGACCTTGTCCGGCGTCGTTACCGTGGATTTCATTTTTAGGTTTAATCTGCATGGCCATTTAGTATGGATTGCCATCATCTATGCAGGTCTGGCCTCCTGGTTGGGCTGGTTAGTGGGTATCCCTTTAACTAGGGCCACCAATGCCAATCAAACCGCGGAGGCCAATTTTCGTTCCGGCTTAATCGATGCCCGGGAAAACAGCCAGGCCATTGCGCTGATCGAAGCGGAAGGCTTTGAAAAAAAGCGTTTTAAGGGATTATTCGATCAAATCCGGGAAGTATGGTCACAACAGACGAGCGCGTGGCAATACATTTTAGCGTTCAGCACGGGTTATGGTCTGTTATCCATGGCCTTTCCCGTACTCATAGCCTCGCCCCGTTATATTGCGGGTGCGATCACCCTGGGTGCCTTGATGCAGTCCGCTCAGGCCTTCCAGGAAATGGCGTCGGCTCTATCCTGGCCCGTGAATAATTTAGCATCCATTGCCTTGTGGCGGGCCTCGGTTGAACGTGTTCTGAATCTAATCAAGGCCCTGGACGCGGTGGATGATGAAATCGCCAAACCAGAACATCATTGGATAGTGGTTGAACAAACCGATAAACCCGTCCTGGCGTTTCGGGATTTAACCATTTCAAAATTGAATGGTCCCGTGCTTGCCCGTGGCATTAACATGGAAATCGAGCGTGGCGATCATGTTTTAATTACCGGCAATACGTTCACGGGGGCAAAGTTATTTCGCGCCATCGCCCAACTGCGTCCCTGGGGAACGGGGAAAATCGAATTACCAAAGGATGATCTTTTGTTTTTCATGCCCCCACGTCCACATCTTCCCGCGAATTTCACGCTGCGTGAAGCCGTTTGCTACCCTAAAACAGGATCCTGTTTTACCGACCTGGAATTAAAGGAAACGCTGAAAATCGTTGGATTGGATCATTTGATTGAACAATTGGACAACGTGGATATCTGGACACGGAGCCTGTCTCGGGAAGAACAACAACGCCTGGGCATGGCGCGATTGTTATTAAACAAACCCCAGTGGATATTCCTACAGGAAGCCTTTGATTCCCTGGATGCCGACAGCGAGGAAAAAATGTTAAATTTGATTTTTCAATGCCTACCCAATGCAGCCCTGATCAGCATCACTAACCTGAAAAACGCGCCAATGTTCCACGAAAAATTCCTGAAACTCTAGGGAGAACAAGATGTCCCATCCAAAAAAACTACGCGGCGTAAATTTAGGTGGATGGCTGGTTCTGGAAAAATGGATTACCCCGAGTTTATTCGCAGGGCTCGCGGCGAGAGACGAAACCACCTTTTGCGTGGAACTGGGCATGGAAGCCGCGACAAAACGTCTGCATCGGCATTGGGATACCTTTATCACCAAAGATGATTTTCGCTGGCTTGCCAGTGTCGGCATTAATGCCGTGCGTTTGCCCATTGGACATTGGCTGTTTGGAAAAAACTATCCCTATCATCGTGTTTATGGTGTCAGCCGTTATCCATTTGTGGAGGGCGGTTTGGCGATCGTGGATAAGGTGATGCACTGGGCGGATGAATTTGAACTGGCTGTGGTGCTGGATTTACACGCCGCCCCTGGATGTCAAAACGGCTTTGATAATGGCGGCATCATGGACGTTTGCGAATGGCATACCCAGCCTGAATACATTGAGCACTCTCTACATGTCATGGAATGGTTAGCCGAACGCTATCGGAAGGCGCCAGCCCTGCATGGTATTGAAGTAATAAACGAACCGCGTTGGGATATCGATACGGAAATTTTGAAAGAATATTACACCGCCGCCTATCATCGCATTCGTAAATACTGTTCGCCGGAGAAAGTGGCCGTGGTGTTTCATGATGGTTTCCGTTCACATCAACATTATTCAGGGTTCATGGAGCCGCCTGAATTTGAGAATGTCATTTTTGACATGCATCGTTATCAATGTTTTACCCGCGAGGATCTGGACCTGGATATTTTCGGGCACATACAAAAATGCGCGGTTGAATGGAAAAACGAAGCGGATACCCTGATTAAGGAATTAAAACTACCCGTCTATTGTGGTGAATGGAGCTTGGGCTTGAATTTAAAGGTCGTATCCCTCTGGGCGGAAGGTCCCTTTAATCATGCCTTGGAAGACATGGATGAATACCAGATGTCACTGGCTTATCGGGGTTACGCCGCCGCGCAGATGCTGACTTTTGAAAAATACCTGGGGTGGTTTTTCTGGAATTACAAAACCGAAACTACGCCTGCATGGTGTTTCAGAGATTGCGTAGAACGTGGTTGGATTCCATCTGGTGTTGGTGCATAAAGAGTACGACGGACAATTCCCCTATTAAATCTAAATAGGAATCACTGGGTCTAAATCACAGCAATCCCCGTTCGGCGAAGGAAATGCCTTGGCCGTCGCCGACGATGAGGTGATCGAGGACGCGGATCTCCACCAGGGCCAGGGCGTCCTTGAGGCGCTGGGTGATGCGCAGGTCGGCCTGGCTGGGTTCGGTAACACCGGAGGGGTGGTTATGGGCAAAGATGACGGCGGCGGCGCCGAGTTCGAGGGCGCGGCGCACCACCTCGCGGGGGTGGACGCTGGCGCCGTCGATGGTGCCATTGAAGAGTTCCTCATATCTCAGAACCTGGTGACGGTTGTCGAGGAAGAGGCAGGCGAAGACTTCGTGGGGATAGTGATAGAGCTTGCTCTTGATGAAGGCGCGGGTAGCCTCCGGGCTGGTCAGGGGATCGCCCCGGTTCATCTCGGCGGCCAGGTAACGGCGACTCATTTCCAGCACTGCCTGGAGCTGGACGTATTTGGCTGGGCCGAGTCCCTTGTTTTTACAGAGGCGTTTCTCATCGGCGGAGAAGAGGCCGCGCAAGCCGTCGAGATCCGCTAGCAGGTCGCGGGCCAGGTCGATGGCGCTCTTGCCGGGGATGCCGGTGCGCAGAAAGATTGCCAGGAGTTCCGCGTCGGTCAAGGCCCCGGCGCCCCGCGCCAGCAGTTTTTCACGCGGGCGTTCGTCCTTCGGTAATTCCAGAATCTTCATGCGGCTCTCTCCTTGGTGGCTTTTACGGGAATCTACGCGTACCGATAAGCGGCCGCAAGCAATGCTGGAAATGGGCCTATGGGCCTGGGGCCGGCTTAGGGCCTGGCGGCGGGAATGCAGTACAATTTCATTTTCTCCTTTCCCGGTCAGGTCCCTCCCAGGTCGCGTGAATCCACTGGCTTTCAGGCATGTGCTGCTCGGGGTGAGCGGCGGCATCGCGGCTTATAAGGCGGCGGAGCTGACGCGTCGTCTGCATGCCGCGGGCGCCGAGGTGCGGGTGGTCATGACCCGGGCCGCCCAGGCCTTCGTCGGACCCCTGACTTTTCAGGCCCTGTCCGGTAACGCGGTCCGCCTGGACCTTCTGGACCCGACCGCCGAGGCGGGCATGGATCATATCGAACTGGCGCGCTGGGCCGATCTGGTCCTAGTGGCTCCGGCCACCGCCGATGTCATGGCGAGGCTGGCGGCGGGTCTGGCGGATGATCTGCTCACCACCCTGGCCCTGGCCACCCAGGCGCCGCTGGTTCTGGCCCCGGCCATGAATCAGCAAATGTGGCAACACCCGGCGACCCAGGCCAATGCCCGACTCCTGGCCGAACGCGGCGTCCGGCTCCTCGGTCCCGCCGCAGGGGCCCAGGCCTGCGGCGAGGTGGGGCCGGGCCGCATGCTGGAGCCGATGGAACTGGTCGCGGCGCTGATGGGAGCGCGGTTGGACGGCCCCCTCGCGGGTCGCCATATCCTGGTGACCGCCGGGCCGACGCGGGAGGCCCTGGACCCGGTGCGTTATGTCGGCAATCGTAGTTCCGGGCGCATGGGCTATGCCCTGGCCCAGGCCCTGGCGGACCGGGGCGCCCGGGTGGTGCTGGTCAGCGGCCCCACCGCCCTGGCGGCCCCGGTGGGTCTGGAACAGGTCCGGGTCGAATCGGCCCTGGAGATGCGGGCGGCGGTCCTGGCGCGGGTGGCGGAGCAGGACATCTTTGTCGCGGCGGCGGCGGTGGCGGACTACCGGGTGGCGGACCCGGCGCCCCAAAAAATCAAGAAGGGCCAGCAGGAATTGACCCTGCGCCTGGTGCGCAATCCGGATATCCTCGCCGAGGTCGCGGCCCGGCCGGACCCCCCCTTCACCGTCGGCTTCGCGGCCGAGACCGAGCGGGTGGAGGAACAGGCCCTGGCCAAGCTCCAGGCCAAGGGTTTGGACATGATCGCCGCCAATCGGGTAGGTGGCGCCACCGGCGGCTTCGAGTGCGAGGATAATGCCCTCACCGTTATCCGGCGGGATGGGCGACTGGACCAGCTACCCCTGATGCCCAAGGCCCGCCTGGCCGAGGCCCTCACGGATCTGATCGCGGAGACTTATGCAGCACAACTTGCAACTCAAGGTGCTTGACCCCCGGCTGGGCTGGGACTTTCCCCTGCCCGAATACGCGACCCCGGGTTCCGCGGGTCTGGACCTGCGGGCCATGCTGGACCAACCCCTGGACCTGGCGCCGGGGGCGACGGAACTGCTGCCCACCGGCCTGGCGATCCACATCGGCGAGCCGGGGATCGCGGCCATGATTCTGCCGCGTTCCGGGCTGGGTCATAAGCATGGCATTGTCTTAGGCAATTTGGTGGGGCTCATCGACTCGGACTATCAGGGCGAGTTGTTGGTGTCCTGCTGGAACCGTGGCCAGAAGACCTTTCAGATCGCGGTGGGCGAGCGCATCGCGCAACTGGTGCTGGTGCCCGTGCTGCGGGCGCAGTTTGAACTGGTGGATTCCTTTACCACTAGCGATCGCGGTACCGGCGGTTTTGGACACACGGGAAGCGATTGATTGCAATGGGGGAGAAGGGATCATGAGTCAGGGTCGGGTGCTCAAGGGTAATGGCGCAACCGTCGGGCCGGTAGAAGCGAGTGCTCCGGGTCTACATCACTTCTGGCTATCCTGTCTCTTTTCCCTGGCGCCCCTGGTCCTGGTTGCCTACTTGATCGGACTCTATGTCTGGGTCGATCGGGAAAATGACTTTGCCGCCATGCAGGCTCGTAACTATAGCGAACTGGTGGCTCAGGAGCTGGGCAAGCACGCCGCTCGCGTCCAGGATCAACTGCGGGCCTGGGCCCGGGACCCGGGCTTGCGCCAGGTTCTCCGTCAAGGGGATGCCCAGGCCCTGGCGGCCGAGGAACAAAGGCTGGCGGGACGTATCCCCCTGGCCATGCGGGTCCGGCTGGTGCCCGCGGAACGTCGCGGTGAGGGTGAAACCGATGTTCACGATCTCAGCCTGGCGGGCTTGGATCTAGTTCATCGCGCCCAAACGGAGCGCGCTACGACGCCGGTCGAGGCCCATCTGGTAGGTCAGGATGGTATGCATCTGGCCATCGCCGCGCCCGTGCTGGATGAAAACAAGGTGGGAGTACTGGGGGTGATCCATGTGGCCCTGCCCATGGCCTTGCTGCCTTTCCTGCAGAACGAAGGCCCCCAATGGGGCCAGCTCCAGTTTCAGCAGGAGGTCGAGATTGAGGTGGCCACCCTGGACCTGCAGTCCCACAGCTCGGCCCTCAACGAGGCCCCTAGCTTCTGGGTCAATGTCCCTGGCACCAGCCTCAGGGTTGCGGCCTGGATGAGGCCGACATCCCTGCTGGCCCCTAAATTCCTCTTGATCACCTTTGGGGGCTTCCTGTTGACCATGAGTTTGATCGCCTTCATGTTGCGGCTGCTCCTGAATCGTCTTGAACGGTCCCTGGGCGCGGATTTTGCCGGCCTGCGGGCCATGATCGAGGACGCCGCCAACACCTGGCCGATCCGCAAGTTCCAATGCCGATTGGCGGAGACCCACCCCCTGGTCGAGGCCATACGCCCAATGCTGATTGGCCTGGCGGCGGTGCGACGGCGTGCCCAGGCGGAGCAGTCCTCCGCTGCGAACCCTATCCCCGTATCGCTGGCGGGGTTTGACCCGGCGGATCTGGAACTGGGCGAAGTCCCGCCCCTGTCAGCCAAGGCCCCCGCGCCGCCGATCTCCTGACCGTTTCTCCTCTTTCGGTACCTGACCCTTACCCCCTTTATGTCCAGGAATTCCCATGACTATAGTTCTTGAGCGCGCCGGTAATATCGCCCATGTCCTGGTTGAGGCCTTGCCTTATATCCAGCGCTTTCAGGGCAAGACCATGGTCATCAAATATGGTGGCAACGCCATGGTCGACCCGAGCCTCAAGGAGGGTTTCGCGCGGGACGTGGTCCTTATGAAGCTGGTGGGAATCAATCCCGTTATTGTCCACGGTGGCGGACCCCAGATTGGGGATTTGCTTAAGCGGCTGGGCATCACCAGCGAGTTCGTGCAAGGCATGCGGGTGACCAATGCCGAGACCATGGATATCGTGGAGATGGTGCTCGGAGGTCAGGTGAACAAGGAAATCGTCAACTTTATCAATCGCCACGGTGGGCGGGCAGTGGGTCTGACTGGCAAAGATGGCGACCTGATCCGGGCGCGCAAACTGATGCTGCGCCGGGACGCCCCCGAGCTCAAGGAGCCAGAAATCATCGATATCGGCCATGTCGGCGAGGTAGAGAGCATCGATGTCCGGGTAGTCGATATGCTCGTCAAGGGCGACTTCATCCCGGTCATAGCCCCCATTGGCGTGGGCAAGGATGGCCGCTCCTACAATATCAATGCCGACCTGGTGGCCGGCAAGGTGGCGGAGTTTCTGAAGGCCGAGAAATTGATGCTGCTGACCAATACCCCGGGCCTACTGGATGCCGCTGGCCAACTGGTGACGGACTTGGAGTTGAGCCGCCTCGATGAGATGGTGAGGACGGGCGTCATCCATGGGGGCATGTTACCCAAGATCCAGTGCGCGGTGGATGCGGTGCAGGCAGGGGTGCGCACGGCCCATATCATCGATGGCCGGGTCGAACACGCCTTGCTGTTGGATCTCTTTACCAATGAGGGCGTGGGTACCCTCATTCGTCGCCGCTAATAAGAAAGCGATCTTATTGTGTCAATGCCTTATCGAATCCTTGAAGCGTTTTCAACAGGTCCGGCTGTAAGCAGGTCGCGGAATCCAGGGCGGCGGCCTGGCAGCGAAGTTCCAGGAACAGGGTCCCGGCGGGTCCCTTGTCGTCGGGCACCCTGGCCAGTACGAGATCGGCCTCGCGTTCCTGGGGCGGCGGGGTAGCGATGGCGTTGGTGGTGGCCTGGCGCGGGGCGGCGATGAAGAGGTCTTCCGAATCGCCGACCTGGATTTCCAGTTCGCGCTGGCTAGCCAGATAATCGAGGGCCTTATTCCAGAGGTGGTCGCATTTGGCTTTGTTGCTACAGGCAACGGCGCTGTAGTGATCGACGTGGCGCTTGTTTGAACCCAGTGCCGCAGAGCGGCCGGAGACGCTGAATTGGCGATAGTGGGTCAGGTCCCGGTTCAGACGGGCTTGGATGCTGGCCTTTTGTTCCTCGCGGGTGCTGATGCTGGCCAGGGCGCGTTGGATCGACCGCTCGGTCCTGCGGGAGCTGATCGTGAATTCCTCGGGAACAGGCTTGCCGGTGCGCTCGATATTGCCGGCATAGGTGCGCAGACCCGCGAGCCAGGCCTCCTGGCGGCGGATATTGTTCTTGGTGACCTTGATCATGGTCTCAATGGCGGCAAGCTGATTTTCAATGGAATGAATCAGATCACCTTCCGAAGGGAAGGTATGGAGGAGACCGCGATCCTCCATCCTATGCCGGTCAATGATCCGTTCCTGCCCGGCGCGCAGACGTTCCAGCCTTTCATCGGTCCTGATCTGTTCCGGCGTTAGGGCCGGGGGTACGGTGAGGATGGTGATGCCATCCTTGCGGAGTTCCGTATGGCCCTGACGGACCGAGGCGGGGGGAATGACGTCCGAGTAATGGACGTACCCCTCTTCATCAATCCAGCGATAGAGGGCCGCCTGGACGGGCAGGATGAGGCCACCGGCCAGTAACAGGGTCAGGGCGCGCAGGATACGGGCTGGGATCATGTCGGCCAGTCTCCGGCCCCTCAGACGCCGTAGCGGGATCGGTAGTCGCGCACTGCCACCAAGGTGGCGGGTCCAATGGCAGCTCCCGTCGGTGATTCCTCCAGAAAGGTGACCAGATCTGCCAAGGTGGCGATGCTGACAACGGGAATGCCGAAGTGGTTGCGTACCTCTTGAACGGCAGAGCTTTTGTTTTGGCCCCGTTCCTGGCGGTCCAGGGCGATGAGGACACCGGCGGGTCGGGCGCCTTGGGCCTGGATGATGTCGATGGACTCGCGTACCGAGGTCCCGGCGGTGATGACGTCGTCGATGATGAGCACCTGACCCCGCAAGGGGTGACCGACGATGAGACCACCCTCACCGTGGTCTTTGGATTCCTTGCGATTAAAGGCATAGGGAAGGTCGCGGCCATGCAGGGCCGCCAGGGCGATGGCGGTGGCGGCTGCCAGGGGTATGCCTTTATAGGCCGGGCCATAGAGGACATCGCAAGCGAGGCCCGAGGCCTGGAGGGCGGCGGCGTAGAAGCCCCCTAGGCTGGCCAGGGCCGAGCCGGTGTTGAACAGACCGGCGTTGAAAAAGTAAGGGCTTTGGCGTCCGGACTTGAGGGTAAAGTCGCCAAATTTCAGCACACCCAAGTCAAGGGCGAAGCGAAGGAAATCGCGCTGGTAATCCTGCATCTCTCTTCTTCCGGACGTTGAGACTTACCGGGCTATGATACACATTTGCCCGGGTCGGTTGCGATGGGGTGCGTCAGAGGGAGGATCAGGTCAATGCTGAGCGGTCTGGAACAAATCATGGCGGCCTTTCTGGTGGGCCTGCTGGGGGGCGTGCATTGCGTCGGCATGTGCGGTGGTATTGTCGGCACCCTGACCCTGGGACTGCCCGCCGGGGTGCGCTCCAGCGCCCCGCGCCTTTTCCCTTATCAGTTCACTTACAATTTGGGCCGCATAGGCGGCTATGGCGTGGCTGGGGCCTTGATGGGCGGCATCGGCCAAGCGGCCATCGCCATCCTGCCGCTGCAGCGTACGCTCTATTTGCTGGCGGCGATCTTTATGATCCTGCTGGGGCTGTTTCTGGCGGGTTGGTGGCCAGGCTTGGCGCGCCTCGAGGGGCTGGGGGCGGGGCTATGGCGACGGGTCGAGCCCCTGGGACGGCGTCTCCTGCCGATTCGCTCCCTGGGCCAGGCCCTCGGGGTCGGCTTTGTCTGGGCCTGGATCCCTTGCGGACTGGTCTATAGCGTACTCATCTGGGCCTTGTCAGCCGGGGGTGCCGGCCAAGGTGCCCTGCTGTTGCTGGCCTTTGGTTTGGGCACCTTGCCCACCCTCCTGGGCCTCGGCATGCTGGCCGGCGCGGCGGCGCGCTTTGCCGAACAACTATGGATGCGCCGCCTGGCGGGAGCTTTGGTGTTGGGATTTGGCCTGCATGCCCTCTGGCAGTTGTTGCCGAGTTGAAGACCCGCCGTTTCGGGAGGGCCCGGCATCAAAGAACTGGGTAGGGACTTATCCCTTGCCCGTCATTCCGTGAAGAACTCCTGATCCATGCGGATGCGCACGGCCTTGTCGCTGCCTTGGGGCTTGACCTCGATGGCGAAGTTGATGGTCTGGGCGTTTTGGACGGGAAATTCGCCGATGTAATAAATGGCGTTACCCTCGCGGATCTCCTTCATGACCAGGGGAGATTTCTGACCCGTCAACAGGAGGATTTCCGCTTTAAGATCGGCCGGGACCGGGGTGCCGGTGGTATCAGGGACATCCTTGATAACACTGACATTGAGCAGGCCGCGGAATTTGCTGCGCTGGAGGCCATAAGCCTTGGCGATCTCTGGCGTCAGGGTGTCCGCGGAGAAGGCGTTGTGATGGATGGTAAAGCCATCCGCGTTGGTGCTGTTCTCGGCGCTGGCCCAGGCGGGAATGAGCAGGGCGGCGGCACACAGCAGGCCAAGGAAGGAAGTGCGTTTCATGGTGTTTCCTCTGAAATGGAGGCCTTGCGACCCGACAGTGGCACTAATTGGTGACGGCAGGATAGGTTTGAAAGTGGGTATTGCCCCGATTCCTGTCAGCGCGGCGGTATAAAGTCGGGAAGCCGTCCTGGCGCCTGGATGCGTACCCGCTTGAGTCGGGCTTGTTTCCCACTGACCAGGGCAACCCGGGACTGGGGTACTGCGAACAGCTTGGCCAGGAAGCGGCGCAGGTGGGCGTTGGCTTTACCCTCCACGGGCGGGGCCGTGAGGCGGATCTTCAGGTGATCGCCGGCGGCTTCACCGACGGCATCGGTGCTGGCGCGAGGCTGCACTCGCAGGCTCAGCAGCAGGTCAGGGCCCTCCCAGCGATACCAGGGATTTTCTGCCGGTACCGTCACCCCGGCATCACCCTTAGAAGGGACTGCCGGTGAGCAGTTTCAGCGGCGGTATCAGTAACATTTGCAGCAGAACCAGCCCGATGGTCACGGCGATGGGGGAGAGGTCCAGGCCGCCGAAGTCCGGAAGGCGCCGCTGTACCGGCACCATGACCGGGTCCGTCAGGGTTTCGATAAGGTTGACGATGGGATTAGCCTGGTTCTGATTGACCCAGCTCAGGATGACGCGAACGATGACGGCATAGATAAAGATGTCGATCGTGAGTTCGACGAGGGCCGGGATCGACCAGACGATAGCGCCAATGGCGGCCAGACCCAGGCCCGCCAGGAGCCCCACCAGAAAGAGCACCGCCGTCTTGACCAGCCAGGCCAGGACCAGGGAGGAGATGTCCATGCCCCGGAAGCCGGGAATGATGCGGCGCAGGGGCATGAGTACCGGGCTGGTAGCCTTGACCACGAACTGGGATATAGGGTTGTAGTAGTCCACCTTGGTCAGTTGCAACAGGAAGCGCAGCATAGCCACGAAGGCATAGAGCCCGCCCAGAGTCTGGATGAGAAATATCAGTGGATTGGTGAGATAGTTGCCAGTCATGGATTTGTTGCCAGCAGGGTGGAGAGCTCCTGGGAGCGGGCTTGGGCAGCGCGCACGGCCCGGGAGACAAGGTTGGAAAAATCACCATCCATCAGCACCTTGATAGCGCTTTCGGTGGTGCCGCCGGGCGAGGTTACGCGTTCACGTAACTCCTTGGGATCGAGACTGCTTTCCATAGCCATCCGGGCGGCGCCCAAGGCGGTCTGGATGATCAGGAGACGGGCGCTTTCGGCGTCCAGGCCCAACTCTTCGGCTACCTTCTCCAGCTCCTCCATGAGCAGGAAGAAGTAGGCCGGTCCGCTTCCGGAGACAGCGGTGACCGCATCCAGCAGTTCCTCTTCATCCACCCAGCGGGTGAGGCCCCCGGCACGCATGATCGTCTCGGCACGGTTGCGTTGGCCGGGGCTGACCGCGGGGGTGGCGTGCAGGACGATGGCGCCAGCCTGAATCATGGCCGGGGTGTTGGGCATGGTGCGCACCAAGGGGCGCGGACCGCCGAGCCAGTCCTGGATGCTGGCCTCGCGGATGCCGGCCATTATGGAAATATAGAGCGGGACCTTGGTGGTTAGGGCCTGGCCCAGGCCGTAGCAAACGGAGCGGGCCATCTGGGGTTTGACGCACAGCAGCACCACGTCCGCCGCGCCCTGCGCGGTGGCGTTATCCTGGGTAACCCGCACACCATAGTGGCGCACCAGCTGCTCCCGTTTGTCCGCATCGGGCTCGCTGACGATGAGATCGGCCGGGTCGTAACCATCGCTGACCAATCCGGCGATCAGGCTGCTGGCCATGTGGCCACCCCCAATGAAGGCGATCGTCTCTCGTGTCATGTCACTTCAATTCCTGAGTTGGGACCTAGGCGACGATTTTAGACCAAGTTTCTCCTCAAATTATGGTCTTGACCCAAAAATGGCCGTGCCTATCCGAACCCAGGTCGCCCCCTCCGCGATCGCGGCTTCCAGGTCATCGGACATGCCCATGGAAAGTTCCCGGAGGGGACAGTCCGGGCTGGCCAGGCGGTCCCGCAACTGGCGCAACGCCAGAAAGGGCTGGCGCTGCGCGGCTTCACCCACCGCCGGGGCTGGCATGCACATGAGCCCGACGACTGCCAGGCCCGGCAGTTTACGGCAGGCGGCGAGCAAGGCAGCGGCCTCCTCGGGGGGGACGCCGTTCTTGGTCTTCTCGCCACTGACGTTGATCTGGAGGCAAACCTTGAGCGGCGGCAGCCCGGGCGGGCGCTGGTGAGAGAGCCGTTCGGCATGGTGGGCATCGTCCAGGCCGTGAACCCAACGGCAATGCTCGGCGATCTGGCGCGTCTTGTTGGCCTGGATCTGGCCGATGAAATGCCACTCCAGGGGCAGATCCCTCAGGTTGTCCATCTTGGCGAGGGCCTCCTGGAGGTAGTTTTCCCCGAAGGCCAACTGGCCGGCGGCATGGGCGAGGCGGATGGCCTCAGCGCTCTGTCTCTTGCTTACGGCCAGGAGGGCGACGCTGCCGGGCTCGCGACCAAAGCGCGTCTCAGCGGCCCGGATGCGGCCTTGCACCGCGGCCAGGCCGGCCGCGACTGAGGGCGTGGCTGGAAGGGACATCCTGGGCTCCGGCCGGAGGGCGGTTCAGGCCTCACCCTTGAGGTAGCGAACCAATTTGGCCAGGGCCTGACCGCGATGGCTGAGGCGATTCTTGGTGGCGGGGTCCAGCTCGGCGGAGCTGAGGCCCTCGCTTGGGACGAAAAAAATGGGGTCGTAACCAAAGCCGTTCTCACCCCGCGGCACCTCCAGGATGATGCCCTCCCAGGTGCCCTGGCAAATCACCGGCGTCGGGTCCTCGGCGTGGCGCAGATAGACCATCAGGCACTGGAAGCGGGCGGTGCGTTGCTCCGCCGGTACCCCCTCCAGGGTTTTCAGTAACTTGTTGAGGTTGTCCAGGTCCGATGCCCCGACACCGGCGAAGCGGGCGGAGTAGATGCCTGGCGCCCCCGCCAGGGCATCGACCTCGATACCGGAGTCGTCGGCAATGGCCGCCAGGCCGCTATGGGCGGCGGCGTTGCGCGCCTTGATAATGGCATTCTCGACAAAGCTCAGGCCCGTTTCCTCCATCTCGACGACCCCGAGCTCGTCCTGAGGGATGACATGGATATCCTCGGCCGCGAGGAGGGCGTTGATCTCGCGTACCTTGCCCGCGTTGTTGCTGGCCAGGACGATGGACTCGCCGTGATGGGTCTTGGGCATTGCGGGCTTCTCCGGCTGCAGTGATCTGGGTTATACCTCCCCGCGATTGTAATCTGGTTGCGCGGTGATTTTATGGATGCTGAGATCCGCACCCAGGTATTCGTCTTCCTGGCTCAAGCGGAGGCCCATGACCGCCTTGATGGCGCCATAGATCAGGAAGCCACCGCCGAAGGCGATCGCGACCCCCGTCAGGCTACCCGCCAGTTGGCTGCCGAAGGTCACGCCACCAACTCCGCCCAAGGCCTGGAGCCCGAAAATCCCCGCGGCGATCCCGCCCCAGAGCCCGCACAGCCCATGCAGGGGCCAGACGCCCAGGACGTCGTCGATGCGCCATTTGTTTTGGGTCAGGGTGAAGGCGTAAACGAAGAGTCCGCCGGCCACAGCCCCGGTGATCAGGGCCCCAATGGGGTGCATGAGGTCCGAGCCGGCGCAAACCGCCACCAGACCGGCCAGGGGCCCGTTATGCAGGAAGCCCGGGTCGTTCCTGCCGGCGACCAGTGCCGCCAGGATGCCGCCGACCATGGCCATCAGGGAGTTCACGGCCACCAGCCCGCTGACGGCCTCCAGGGTTTGAGCGGACATGACATTGAAGCCAAACCAACCGACGGTGAGTGTCCAGGCCCCGATCGACAGGAAGGGGATCGAGGAGGGCGGGTGCGCCGTGATACCGCCGTCGGTGCGATAGCGCCCTTGTCGGGGTCCAAGCAGCAGAACGGCGGCAAGTCCGATCCAGCCGCCGACGGCATGCACCACAATGGAGCCGGCGAAGTCATGAAAAGGTGCACCGAAGAGGTGCTCAATGAGCGTCTGCATCCCGAGGTTGCCGTTCCAGATCAGACCCTCAAAGAAGGGGTAGAGGAGTCCGACGATCAGCAGGGAGGCTAATAACTGGGGGTGAAAGCGGGCGCGCTCAGCGATGCCGCCCGACACGATGGCCGGGATAGCGGCGGCAAAAGTCAGTAGAAAGAAAAACTTGACCAGGGCATAGCCATGTTGGGCCTGGAGCGCCGCCGCGTCGGAGAAGAAATTGACCCCGTAGGCAATCCAGTAGCCGATGAAGAAATAGGCGATGGTCGAAATAGCAAAGTCACTCATGATCTTTGCCAGGGCATTGACCTGATTCTTAGCACGCACCGTCCCTAACTCCAGGAAGGCAAAGCCCGCGTGCATGGCCAGCACCATCACAGCGCCGATCAGGATGAAAAGGACGTCGCCGCCGGTCCTCACTGTCTCCATGGAAAGCTACCTCTGTGCAAAGGGGGGGTCGTACAAAAATGGGTGGAAATTATAAGCACGAACCGTGCCCATTGGCTGGGATGACTTTGGGGTGTCAGTCAGGCCATCAGGCCAGGCGGGCCTCGCGCTGGGCGATGAGGATGTCTCGGATACCCGCCTCGGCCAGATCCAGGAGGTCATTCATCTCAGCGCGGGAAAAGGTCACCCCCTCCGCCGTGCCCTGGATCTCGACGAAGCGTCCCTCCCCGTCCATGACCACGTTCATATCGGTATGGGCGGTGCAATCCTCGGCATAATCCAGGTCAAGGACCGGGACGCCTTGATAAATACCGACGGAGACGGCGGCAATCTGGGCGGTCAGGGGGTCGCGATCGAGCTTGCCAGCGGCCATGAGCCCTTGCACCGCATCATGCAGGGCCACCCAGGCGCCGCTAATGGCGGCGGTACGGGTGCCACCGTCCGCCTGCAGCACATCGCAGTCCAGGGTCAGGGTGCGCTCACCCAGGGCCTTGAGGTCCACCGCCGCCCGCAGGGAACGCCCGATCAGGCGCTGGATTTCCAGGGTGCGTCCCCCCTGCTTGCCCCGGGCTGCCTCGCGTTGCATGCGCTCGTGGGTGGAGCGCGGCAGCATGCCGTACTCCGCCGTGATCCAGCCACTGCCCTTGCCCTTGAGGAAGGGCGGCACTCGCTCCTCGATACTGGCGGTGCAGAGCACCCGGGTGTCGCCGAACTCGGCCAGGACCGAGCCCTCGGCATGGTGGGTGAAACCCCGGGTAAAGCGCTGGATACGCATCTGATTGGGGCGGCGCAGGGAAGGACGCATGGCGGTTGCTCGTTAGCGAATCAAGAGGAATGGAGGCCCGCATCTTCAATGCTGGGGCGGCGGAGGTCAAATGATGGCCTCGGAGGGTATCATGGGGGCCTGAACGTCGATCTGTCGTCCATCATCCACGCCTGGGAGCCACAAGCCACCATGTCCAAGAGTATGACCGCCTTTGCCCGCGAGACCCACGCCGGGGAACAGGGAGAGCTGACCTGGGAGCTACGCTCCGTAAATCACCGTTTCCTCGAACCTTTCGTGCGCCTGCCCGAGGACCTGCGCACCCTGGAGACGGGGGTGCGCGAGCGGCTTTCCGCACGTCTGGACCGCGGCAAGGTGGATTGCAGTCTGCGCTTCGCCCCCTCGCCCGCGGCAAGCGGTGCCTTGTGCATCAACCATCGCTACCTGGAACTCCTGCTGGCGGCAGGCGCGGAAGTTGCGGCGCGGCTCGGCCACGAGCCCCCGGCACCCGAGCCCTTCGAGCTGCTGCGTTGGCCCGGTGTTCTGCAAGAACAGAAGCTCGATCTCGGGCCGGTCCAGGCCCAGGCCCTGCAATTGCTCGACCAGACCCTGGATGTCCTGGTGGCCACGCGCGCCCGTGAGGGCGAGCGTCTCGCCGCGCTGATCCAGGACCGCTGCGACCGCCTGCTGGATTGCGTTACCAGTGTCCGGGAGCGCATGCCCCAGGTCATGGAAGAGGTCCGCCGCCGCATTCTCGAGCGCCTCGCTGAAGTCCGCGCCGAACTCGATCCCAATCGCCTGGAGCAGGAGCTGGCCCTCCTGGCTCAGCGCCTCGACGTGGACGAGGAGATGGACCGGCTTCAGGCCCATGTCCAGGAGGTGCGCGCCGTGATCGCCACCGACAAACCCGTCGGCCGCCGCCTCGACTTCCTCATGCAAGAGCTCAACCGCGAGGCCAATACCCTCAGCTCCAAGTCCTCCGATCTGGTCGTTACCCGATTGGCCGTGGATATGAAGGTCCTGATCGAGCAGATGCGCGAGCAGATACAGAATCTGGAGTGATATGTCCCCCCTCCCTCAAAGCCTGTCGAGAGTCAGTCAGGCCGACCTTACCCTGCACGAGGTTCGCCAAACCACAACGGAACTTCGTGCTCGCCTCCCCTACGCCACTCCCAAGGCCTTGAACACCGCATCCACCGGGTCCGCGTAAAAGGATGTCTGGAACTTGGCGAACAGCTCTCCGGGGACGCTGGGGATGTCGGTGACGCTCGCCATCGGCAACAGGATGCGCTTGGCGCCCGAATCGAAGGCCACCTGAAGACACTCGGCGAGGTTCTCGACGGGGATGATGCTGCCACCCAGACTCATATCACCCAGCACCACCATCTGGCCCTGGACGGGCTTTTGCAGGATTCCCGAGCACAGGGCCACGAAGCCCGACAGGGTCATGGCCTTGGTGGCGCCGGTGTTGTGCAGCTCGATGGTGTGCAGGTGGTAGTCGTGATCGCCGGCCTTAGCGGACCCGCTCACCCGACTGACGTTGGCCTTGAAGTAGTCGAAGGCAACCTTCACCGCCTCTTTAGCGGCGCTGTTTGAGCCGAGGCCCGAGACATTGAGCCGCCCGCTGCCCGCCGTGGTCTGAGTCTCCAGCCGATAGAGCCCCAGGTGGCCGCTGCCCCCCGTCGCCACGGTGTGCAGCACCCCCGGGTTGAGTGGACCGTCCGGGATCAGCTTGTCGCCCCCCTGTTCGGGAACACTGATGAACTTCTCCTCCCGGGTCTCCGGGTCGATGTAGGAGAAGTGGACCTCGAAGAACTCCATGCCACCGATCTTCTTGAGCTGCTCCTTGACCCGGCGACGGGTCTCCAGGGCGTATTCCAGGCAGCGGCGCACCGCCTCCTTGTCGTAATCGCCCTGGGGGTAAAGCAGCTTGAGCAGGCCCGAGACGGTACGGCGCACCGCGATGGTGTCGCGTTGGTTGAGGTCCCTACCGAGCTTGAAGTAACGGTCGATGGCATCCGAGAAGTTGCGCTTGCGCATCTCGCGCATGAACTCAGCCAGCCCATCTTTGTCAGCCCAACCCAACCTGCCAGGCATTTTCAATGAGTTAGAATTTTTGTGCGGCAGAGTTGGTCACTACATTTGAGCAACCTCGGCGTGCGGGTCGATGAGCGTCTTCTCGGTCT
>WBZT01001219.1_pt1 | contig 19165 bp, 18 predicted proteins | sample 5204241 | NCBI WGS metagenome assembly WBZT01 (sample SAMN12344358, study PRJNA552823) | activated sludge metagenome | biome: Activated sludge suspended growth; feature: Nitrification reactor; material: Wastewater; isolation source: activated sludge from nitrification reactor of wastewater...
GCATCCAGCCATCGCTGGGTCTCGGCGGATCGGGTGTGTCCCGCCAACAACAGCGCGCACGTCTGGAGATGGCTGCGCAAGGCCAGCACTTCTCGAGCGTGTGGATAGGGAGCCCGCTGTTCGGCCAGGGAGGAGTCGCCGTCATCCCACACGACCAGCAAACCGGGGTCGAGCACCGGTGCGAACGCAGCGGCCCGGGTTCCGACCACCACATGGGCCTGTCCACTCAGGACGTCGAGGAATGCGGAGTACCGGTCCCGGGGACCCTCATCCGCGGTGAGCACCGCGGTGTGACCGGGTACGGCAGATCGCAGTGCGGCGGCCAGCCGAGCCACATCGCGCGCGTCCGGAGCCACCAAGACGACCGAACGACCCGCCTCGGTGACAACGCGGGCCACTGCTGCCATTTGGTCCGCCCAGTCTCCCCCCGCGGGTGCGACCCAAGTACCGCGCACGGGGACTCCGCCGGCGGCCTCCACCACGAACGGATGAGCGGCGAGTCCGACGCCCGGGCGAGGTTGTCGGCGCGGACGCGAAGATCCGGGGCGCCACCCGGTCTCGGCGCCGGCCACCCGCGGGGGCACAGCAAGCCGAACGACATCACTGACCGATCCGGCGTAGTGAGTCGCTACCTCACGGCACAGCGCAAGGATGTCGGTGGTGAGAACGGGGACATCGGACACGACCGATGCGATGGGGGTGACAGGAGCACGAAAGTCGGCCGCACCGGAGAGGACATAGCCTTCGGTGAGTTTGCCCGCCAGACGCACCCGGACCCGCACTCCGGGCGCCACCCGCTGACTCAGGCGGTGGGGCACCGAATAGGTGAACGCGCGTGCCAGATGCGGCAATCGACTGTCGACGAGAACGTCGACGAGCCGGTCGCCTCCGGTCGCCGGACGTCCGGGTGTTCGGGGCCGCAGCCCGCCACGCGGTCCGATCAGGGGCAGTTGATCGGACAGACGGATCAGCCCTTGACGGCGCGGGCCAGGTCCTCGGCCCGGTCAGTCCGCTCCCAGGTGAAGTCGTCGAGTTCTCGACCGAAGTGGCCGTAGGCGGCGGTCTGCCGGAAGATCGGCCGCTTCAAGTCGAGGTCGCGGATGATCGCGGCGGGGCGCAGGTCGAAGGTGTCCATGACGGCACCGGCGATCTGCTCCGTCGGTACCGTCTCGGTTCCGAAGGTCTCCACGAAGAGTCCGACGGGATGCGCCTTGCCGATGGCGTACGCGACCTGAACCTCACAGCGGTCCGCCAGGCCCGCAGCGACGACGTTCTTGGCGACCCAGCGCATCGCGTAGGCGGCGGAGCGGTCGACCTTGGAGGGATCTTTGCCCGAGAACGCGCCGCCACCGTGCCTGGCCATCCCTCCGTAGGTGTCGACGATGATCTTGCGTCCCGTCAACCCCGCATCGCCCATGGGGCCGCCGATCTCGAACTTGCCTGTGGGATTGACAAGGAACCGGATGTCGTCAGCGGCGAATCCGAAGTCATCCAGAACGGGCTCGAGGATGTGTTTGCGCAGATCGGGTGCCAGCATGCCGTCCAGCGAGATGTCCTTGGCGTGCTGCGAGCTGATGACGACGGTCTCGACCGCCACCGGCTTGTCCCCGTCGTATTCGATGGTGACCTGGGTCTTGCCGTCGGGGCGCAGGTACGGCAGGACACCGTCGTGACGAACTCGAGCCAAGGTGGCGGCCAGGGAGTGCGACAGCGAGATGGGCAGAGGCATCAAGGCGTCGGTGTCGCGGCAGGCGTAGCCGAACATGAGCCCCTGATCACCGGCGCCCTGCAGGTCGAGCGGGTCTCCGCTGCGGTCGATCCGCTCCTCGTAGGCATCGTCCACCCCCTGGGCGATGTCTGGTGACTGCTTGCCGATCGATACCGACACCCCACAGGACTCGCCGTCGAATCCCTTGACGGAGGAGTCGTAACCGATGTCCAGGACAACGTCTCGGACGATCTCGATCACATCGGCGTAGCCCTCGGTGGTGACTTCGCCGGCAACATGGACCTGGCCAGTGGTGAGGAGTGTCTCGACCGCTACCCGGCTGCCGGGATCCTGCCGCAGGAGGTCGTCAAGGATCGCATCACTGATCTGATCGGCCATCTTGTCGGGGTGGCCTTCAGTCACTGATTCAGACGTGAAGAGTCGCTTGGTCATGGGGATTGCTCCTCGGGAGTTCCGGCTGCCGACCGGGAGCGGCGGGCCCCCGGGGTTCCCCACAGGGTAACGGGTGGCGCCGCCCCGTCCGAATCAACCCGCAGATACTGCGAGGAGCCGATCCCAGACGGAGTCGGCGATTCGGGTCTTGTCCGCTCGGTCGATGGTCACCGCCGCGCCCGTCGCGTCGAGGACCACCACCTCATTGTCATCGGCGCCGAACACCGAACCGCCGCCGACATCGTTGACGACGAGGAAGTCGCACCCCTTGGCCGCCAACTTGGCCCGCGCATGCGTCAATGCGTCGGCGTTCGAGTCACCTGTCTCGGCGGCGAATCCGACGATGACCTGGCCGGGCGAACGGTGGGTGACGAGATCGGCCAGGACGTCGGGAGTCCGCTCCAACTCGATCGACTGTGGCTCGGAGTCCGAGCCCTTCTTCAACTTGGCGTCGCTGACGGTGCGGGGCCGAAAGTCCGCTACGGCAGCACACATGACGACGATGTCGTGGTCCGCCTGCCGGGCGCGCATCTCCTCATGCAGATCGGCGGCGGTGATCACGTCGGTTCGGTCGACATTCGCGGGGGTCGGCAGTGACACATTCGCGGCAACCACTGTGACTTCTGCGCCTCGAGCGACCGCTGTTCGCGCCAGCGCCCAGCCCATCCGGCCGCTGGAGCGGTTACCGAGAAATCGCACGGGGTCGATGGGTTCCCGGGTGCCACCCGCCGAGATCAGGATCCGGCGCCCGGCGAGATCGTGGGCGGAACCGAGCGCCGCACGGCACTCGGCAACGATCTGAGCGGGTTCGGGCAGCCGACCCGGACCTGAGTCCGACCCGGTCAGCCGTCCGACGTCAGGTTCGATCACCCGAACACCGCGTCGGCGCAGAGTCGCGACGTTGGCCTCGGTGGCGGGGTGCTGCCACATCTCGGTGTGCATCGCGGGGGCCATGACCACCGGGCCGTGGGCAGTGAGCAAAGTGGTGGTGAGCAGGTCGTCCGCAAGTCCTGCGGCGGCCTTGCCGAGCAGGTTGGCGGTGGCGGGTGCCACGACGACGAGATCGGCACTTTGCCCGAGCAGGACGTGTTGCACGTCGGGTACCCGCTCCCAGACGGTGGTGCTAACGGGCTTACCCGACAGCGCTTCCCATGTCGGGGCGCCTACGAAGCGCAAAGCGGACTCGGTCGGCACCACAGTCACGTCGGCGCCATCTTCGGTGAGAAGCCGGACCAGTGCCGCGGCTTTGTACGCGGCGATCCCGCCGCACACGCCGACCACGATGCGCAGACCGGTCAGGTCGGCGGGCACTATGCCTACTCGGTGTCGGAGGCCGGCTCGTCGGTGACGATCACCTCGACGCCTGCTGCATCGTCAGCGATCTCATCGACGACGACCATCTCGGTGGTGTCGATGGCCACCAACTCCGGTTCGCCCGGGATCGAGTCGGTCATCGGAGTCTCGGGGGCGTCGTCGGTGGTCGCCACGAGCATGCCGGAGTGGATCTCCCGCAGCGCAATGCTCATCGGCTTCTCCTGCGGGTGGGTCTCGACCAGCGGCCCCACGTATTCCAGGAGGTAGTCGCCCATCTGCGAGTAGTAGCCAGTGATCTGACGGGCCCGCCGGGCGGCGTAGATGACCAGGGAGTACTTGGACTCGGTGGTGGCGAGCAGTTCGTCGATGGAGGGATGTGTGATGCCCTCGGGACGCGCGCTCATGTGGGTGGCCTCTCGTCGTGGGTCAGGTGAATGCGGGTTCGGACGCCGCTGGCGTCGCGTCAGGCGCGACGGGTGTCCCACAACTGTAGCAACTGATCGACGGACTCGGACACCAGCGAATTCGTGACCACGTGGTCGAACTCGTCGGCGGCTTCCATCTCGGCGACGGCTCGCTGCAGTCTGGCTTCGGCGTCCGGACCACTCTCGGTGCCGCGCCCTGCCAAACGACGCCTCAGCTCGGCAGTGTCGGGTGGGGCGAGGAAGACGAACAGTGCGTCGGGGTGACGCTGGCGGACCTGGCGGGCACCGGCCAGGTCGATCTCGAGAACGACAGGCTGACCGGCGGCGATCCGTTCGGCCACCGGCGCCTGTGCGGTGCCGTAGAGGTTGCCGGCGTATTCCGCCCACTCGAGGAATCCGCCCGCAGCCGCCATTTCCTCGAATTCCGGTCGCGACACGAAGAAGTACGACCGGCCGTGCTCCTCCCCCGGTCGCGGCGATCGGGTGGTGGTCGATACCGACAGCCACACGTCGGGGCGGCGGTGCAGCAGTTCGGCAATGACGGTGCCCTTGCCCACACCCGAGGGTCCGCTGACGACGAGAAGGTCACACCAGCGGATCACCAGAACACCGCCACCAGTTGGCTGCGCTGACGCTCACCGAGCGCCCGCAGCCTGCGGTCGCCGTTGATCCCCAATTCCACCAGCCGTCGGTCGGCAGTGGTGGGTCCGACACCGGGGAGGGCCAGGAGGAGTTCACCGACAGTCATCCGCGCGACCGCCCGGCCCTGTTCGGTGTCCGTGAACGCGATGTCGACCACTTGTGAGAAGGACAGGTACCCGGCCCTGACCTTGGCCTTGACCTCCGCCCTCGTGCGTCTGGCCACCAGTGCCCGGTCACGGGCACCGCTGCGCTCTGCTGCGGTGAGCGGAGGTGGCACCGGCGGGGTCACCTGGGAACGTTAGCAAGGATCACGATGCGGCCCGGATCTCGGCCGCGATAGCCGCCGCGGCGGCAGCGGGAGCGGCAGCTGCGGTGATGGGACGGCCGACCACGAGGACGTCGGATCCCCAGCCGACTGCGGCCTGGGGGGTCGCGACCCGGCTCTGGTCCTGCGCCTGACCACCGGCCGGGCGGATACCGGGGGTGATCAGCCGGACATCGCCGGGGAACTCCACGCGTAGCGCCGCCACTTCGAGCGCCGACGACACGAGAGCCCGGGCGCCCGCTGTCACGGCGACGTGCGCCCACTGCACGACCAGTTCATCTGCGGGCGGCAGGCGCAAAGCGAGCAGGTCCGTCGGGGCCAGCGAGGTCAGCAGCGTCACGGCCGCGATGCGCGTGTTCGGTAGGGCCTCCGCAGCGGCACCGACCATCGTGGCGCCACCGGACGCGTGCACTGTGAGGAAGTCGGGGGCCAGGGCGGCGACCGCTCGGGCACCTCCTGCGACCGTGGCCGGAATGTCATGCAGCTTCAGATCGAGGAACAGCCCGCATTCCGGGGCCGCCCGACGCACCTGCGCGACCCCGGAGGCTCCGTGGCGCAGGTAGAACTCCAAACCGACCTTGAGGACGTCGACGTGCGGGGCCACGGCGGCAGCCCACTCAGTTGCCGTGTCGACCGAGGTCGTGTCGAGTGCGACGGCCAGTGCCGGGCTCATGGAATCCTCCCGTGGGCAGTTCCTCGGATCTGGCTGAGGGTTCGCCCCGCCACCAGAGTGTGGAGTTCATCGGCGATCCGGGGCCCGGCGCCGGGATCGTTCAGCAACGCGGTGCCGACCGCAACGGCCGTAGCACCGGCGAGGAGAAACTCCAGGGCATCCGCACCAGTGGTCACTCCACCGGATGCCACGATCGGGATCTCGGGGATCGCCTCGTGCACCTGCCAGACGGCGCGCAGTGCGATGGGCCGGATCGCGGGGCCGGACAATCCCCCGGGCACCGTCCCCAGGGCCGGGTGACCGGCGGCCGCGTCGATGGCCACGGCGGGCACGGCGTTGATGAGTGACAGGCCGTCGGCCCCTGCGGCGACGCAAGAACGCGCCAGAGGAACCGTCACATCGCTGCCGAGTTTGGCGAGCACCGGTACCGGGGCCGCGGTGTTGCGCCGCACCTGGTGGATGACCGCGGCCGGATCCGCCGTGCCGCCCGAGGGGTGCGACAGATTCACCTCGATCGCGGCGATGCCTTGAATCTGACGCAGCCGCTGCGCGATCCGCCCGTGCTCGGCGGTGCTGTCGGCCCATATCGACACGATCACGGTGGCACCTGTGGCCATCAGTTCGGGAAGTTCCTCGTCGACGAATCGATCCACGCCGGGCCCCGGCAACCCGAGAGCATTGACCAGACCGCTGGGCGATTCGACCAGCCGCGGCAAAGGTGTCCCCGCACGCGGTGCTCCAGTGACGCTGCGCGTGATGACGGCTCCCAGCACCGACAGATCGGTGACCCGCTGCATCTCAGCGCCCGAGCCCGCGCACCCGGCGGCTGCCAGCACTGGGCTGGACAGCGGGACACCGGCGAGGTCGACGTCGTTCACGCGAGCACCTCGGGGGCGTTGGCGCAGTCATCGGGGATGGTGCCGAGGTCGTCCCACCGCACCAGGTCGGCGTTGAACACGGGACCCTCCGTACAGGCGCGGACCATGCGCGTCACCTGATCCCGACCGGTCACGGGCACGACACACGCGGTGCAGGTGCCGGCCGAACACACCAGATCCGTTTGCAGCGCTGCCTGGTGGGCCACCCCGCCCGCGGCGGCTCGCGCAACGTCGCACAGCACATCTGCCGGTCCGGCCGAATACAGCACCGAGATGTCTGAGCCCAGATGGTCGCGGACTGCGTCGCCGAGGTCACCATCGATCACCGCGGTAGCCGTGCTGACGCGCTTGGCATCGAGCATCCCGAACGGCTCGGGATGGGCGGCGGCGAGGAAAGTCACCCGGCAACCGCGAGCCCCCAGGTCGGCCGCCAGCCGAATCAACGGGGCTGCCGCAACTCCCCCACCCGCGACCATTACCACCCCGACCGGTTCACGGGGGTGGGAGAACGGCCGCCCCAGCGGTGCCATCAGATCCACCACCGACCCCGGCTCGAGCGCCGCCACCCGGCGCCCACCGGGTTCCGCCGAATCGATGACGAGTTCGAGGGCGCCACCGTCGCGTCCAGACGCCGAGCTGTTCGCGATCCAGACTTGGCGGCGCAGCAGCATCGACGAATCCTGCCCCGCGACCGACACCGATGCGAAGTGACCGGCACGGCAGCGGTCGGCCACACCACCGGCCGCCACCGTCAAAACCGCGTAGCGCCCGGATCGGCGCCGGGCCAGAACCTTGGCCCCCCAGTGGGCGACCGGTGGCATCACGCGGTCCCGGCTCGCAGCCGGGCGATATCGGCGGCGTGTTCCTGCAGGGAGCGGACCCCCACCTGCGCATCTCGGGCGGCCTCGATGCCCTGGACGGCCGCCGCGAGCCCGGCTGTGGTGGTCATGCACGGAACTGAGTGAGTGACGGCCGCGGTGCGGATCTCGTATCCGTCGAGGCGGGTGCCGACCCCGAAGGGCGTGTTGACGATCAACGCGACGTCGCCGGAGTTGATGGCTTGCACCGTGGTGGGCTCTCCGTCGGGTCCCGGGCCCTCACGGTGCTTGCGCAGCACCGAGACCTTCAGCCCGTTGCGGCGCAGGATCTCGGCGGTGCCCTCGGTCGCGGCGATGTCGAACCCCAGATCGGCCAGCCGCTTGATCGGGAAGATCATGGACCGCTTGTCCCGGTTGGCGACACTGACCAGGATGCGGCCACTGGTCGGAAGGCCACCGCTGTAGGCACCCGACTGGGACTTGGCGAAAGCGGTCCCGAACGAGGAGTCGATCCCCATGACCTCACCGGTCGAGCGCATCTCGGGGCCGAGTACGGTGTCGACCCCGTGGAAGCGGCCGAATGGGAGCACGGCCTCTTTGACGGCGATGGGCGCCCCGATCGGCAACGTGCCGCCGTCACCTGTGGCGGGCAAGGTGCCGTCGGCGCGCAGTTCGGCGATGGTCTCGCCCATCATCACGCGGGCAGCCGCCTTGGCCAGCGGAACCGCCGTTGCCTTGGAGACGAATGGGACCGTGCGGGACGCGCGCGGGTTGGCTTCGAGGACGTACAGCACGTCGCCGGCCAGGGCGTACTGGACGTTCAGCAGGCCGCGGACCCCGACACCGTCGGCGATGGCGATCGTGGAGCGTCGGATCCGCTCGATCTCGGCGTGACCGAGCGTGATCGGTGGCAGTGAGCAGGCCGAGTCGCCGGAGTGGATGCCGGCCTCCTCGATGTGTTCCATCACACCGCCGAGGTACAGGTCGGTGCCGTCGTAGAGGGCGTCGACATCGATCTCGATGGCGTCGTCGAGGAACCGGTCGATGAGCACCGGGTGTTCGGGGTTGATCTGGGTGGCCCGGTCGAGGTAGTCGGCCAGCATGGCGTCGTCGTAGACGATCTCCATGCCGCGGCCACCGAGAACATACGACGGTCGCACCAGGACCGGATACCCGATCTCGTGGGCGATGTCGCGGGCCTCGGTGAAGGACAGGGCAGTGCCGTGACGGGGAGCCGGCAGCCCGGCGCGCAGCAGGACCCGTCCGAACGAACCGCGATCCTCGGCGAGGTGGATGGACTCAGGCGACGTGCCGACCACGGGCAGCCCGAGATCCTTCAACGACTGAGCCAGGCCGAGCGGCGTTTGGCCCCCGAGTTGGACGATGACACCGGCGACCTCGCCGCTGACGGATTCGGCGTGGTAGACCTCGAGAACATCTTCGAGGGTCAAGGGCTCGAAATACAGCCGGTCGGACGTGTCGTAGTCGGTGGACACGGTCTCGGGGTTGCAGTTGATCATGACGGTCTCGTAGCCGTGCTCGCGCAGCGTCAAGGACGCGTGCACGCACGAGTAGTCGAACTCGATGCCCTGTCCGATGCGGTTGGGTCCGCTTCCCAGGATCAGTACCTTCGGGCGAAGTCCGGGCTCCACCTCGGTTTCCTCGTCATAGGAGGAGTAGTGGTACGGCGTGCGGGCGGCGAACTCCGCGGCGCAGGTGTCGACGGTCTTGTAGACCGGACGTACGCCCAGCGCGTGGCGCACACCGCGCACGACGTCTTCGCCGAGGTCGAGGATCTCGCCGATCTGGCGATCGGAGAATCCGTTGCGCTTGGCGATGCGGACCAGATCCGGCTGCATGACGGTGGCCGCGCGCAACTCATCGGCGATGTCGTTGAGCACGACGATCTGGTCGAGGAACCAAGGGTCGATCCCCGTCGCCTGATGGGCCTCGGCGACCGTGGCCCCACCTCGCAGGGCCTGCTGCACGAGCCGCAGCCGCCCATCGCGTGGGGTTGCCGCCTGCGCGAGCAGTGCGTGTGGATCGGCGACCGGATCGCCACACCAACTGAACTCCGCGTCAGCGCGTTCCATTGACCGCAGGGCCTTCTGCAGGGCCTCGGTGAAGTTGCGTCCGATGGCCATGGCTTCGCCGACACTCTTCATGGTGGTGGTCAGGCGGTCATCCGCGTTGGGGAACTTCTCAAAAGCGAACCGCGGCACTTTGACGACGATGTAATCCAGAGCGGGTTCGAACGAGGCCGGAGTCTCCGCAGTGATGTCGTTGGGGATCTCGTCCAAGCTGTACCCGACGGCCAGTCGGGCAGCGATCTTGGCGATCGGGAATCCCGTGGCCTTGCTGGCCAGGGCACTGGACCGGGAGACACGGGGGTTCATCTCGATGACGATGATCCGCCCGTCGGTCGGATTGACCGCGAACTGGATGTTGCACCCTCCGGTGTCGACACCGACCGCACGGATGATGTCGATGCCGATGTCGCGCAGCCGCTGGTATTCGCGGTCTGTGAGCGTGAGGGCCGGCGCGACGGTGATCGAGTCGCCGGTGTGAACGCCCATGGGGTCGAGGTTCTCGATCGAACAGATGACGACCACGTTGTCGTTGTGGTCCCGCATGAGCTCGAGTTCGTATTCCTTCCACCCGAGGATCGACTCCTCGAGCAGCACTTCGGTGGTGGGGCTCGCGAGCAGTCCGGCGCCGGCGATCTGCCTGAGTTCGTCGGCCGTGTGGGCGAAACCGGATCCGGCCCCGCCCATCGTGAACGAAGGTCGTACGACCACCGGGTAGCCCAACTCCTCCACTGCCGCGAAGCACTCATCGAGGGTGTGGCAGATGCGGCTGCGCGCGGACTCCGCTCCGATGGAGGACACGATGGTCTTGAACACCTCCCGGTTCTCGCCGCGCTCGATCGCATCGATGTCGGCACCGATGAGTTCGACACCGTAGGTGTCGAGCACCCCGGCCTTGGACAGTGCGATGGCGGTGTTCAGCGCGGTCTGCCCGCCGAGCGTCGGTAGGAGTGCGTCCGGACGCTCCTTGGCGATGATCTGCTCGACCATGTCCACGGTGATGGGTTCGACGTACGTGGCGTCGGCGAACTCCGGGTCGGTCATGATGGTGGCCGGGTTGCTGTTGACGAGGATCACGCGCAGACCCTCGTCCTTGAGAACCCGACACGCCTGTGTGCCCGAGTAGTCGAACTCGCAGGCCTGTCCGATGACGATGGGCCCCGAGCCGATCACCAGCACCGACGAGATGTCGTCACGCAGTGGCATGTCAGTTGCCCCCCATCACGGAGCAGAAGCGATCGAACAGGTAGGCGGCGTCATGGGGTCCGGCGGCTGCCTCGGGGTGGTACTGGACACTCGCAGCCCGCCCGCTGGCCAGACGCAGACCTTCGACGACATCGTCGTTGAGGCACACATGGCTCACCTCAGCGGGCCCGAACGGAGTGTCGAAGGGCTCGTGCAGCGGTGCAGCGACCGCGAATCCGTGGTTGTGGGCGGTCACCTCGACCCTGCCCGTGGCGAGATCCTTGACAGGCTGGTTGATCCCCCGGTGGCCGAACTTGAGCTTGTAGGTGTCCAATCCCAGCGCGCGCCCGAACATCTGGTTGCCGAAGCAGATGCCGAACAAGGGTCGATCTGCCTCGAGCACGGCGCGCACCAGCGACACCGCGTGGTCGGCGGTGGCCGGGTCGCCAGGGCCGTTGGACAGGAAGTAGCCGTCCGCTTTGGTGCCGAGCAGGTCGGTCGCGGATGTCGCGGCGGGCAGGACGATGACGCGAACCCCACGTTCGGCCAGGCGCCGAGGAGTCATCGCCTTGATACCGAGATCGACGGCGGCGACGGTGAATCGGTGGTCGCCGTCGGGCTCGACGACATAGGGCTCGCTGGTCGTGACCTCGGCTGTCAGATCGGCCCCGGCCATGGGCGGGCTGGCCCGCACCTGCGCCAGGAGGTCCGACTCGGACGCGAGGTCAGGTCCTGAGAACACACCCACCCTCATGGCACCGCGCTGGCGCAGGTGTCGGGTCAGGGCACGGGTGTCGATACAGGCGATGCCGACGACACCGGCGGCGGCGAGGTCGGCCTCGAGTTCGCTGTCGGCCCGCCAACTGCTCGCCCGCACTGCGGGGTCGCGGACCACGTAGCCGGACACCCAGATACGCCGCGACTCCGGGTCCTCACGGTTCATGCCGGTATTGCCGATGTGAGGGGCGGTCTGCACGACGACTTGGCGGTGATAGGAGGGATCCGTGAGGGTCTCCTGATAGCCGGTCATGCCGGTGGTGAAGACTGCCTCGCCGAATGTCACCCCTCGCGCGCCATAGGCCTGACCCCGGAAGGTTCGGCCGTCCTCGAGAACCAGGACCGCAGGATCCGTCATGAGACTTCCTCCAGATGGACATGCTCGATGGCGTCGCGCACGGCCGACTGATCGTCGGGGTTGGCGAACCAGATGCCGCTGCTCACCATGGCTCCGGACCACTGCCAATTGATCAGCAGGACACCGTGTCGGCCGTAGTAGCGCATCAGCAGGCCGGGACTCGTGGAGACCGACACGATGTCGTCATGGGGGACGAAGAGCGGCCCCTCGCCCTGGCGGCGCAGCAGTACTCCCGCCGGTGAGACGATCACCTCGGCCTGGGCGACCGCCCCTGCGGCGACGAGCCGTTCCATGGGTTGCCCCTCGGGCACTGTCCCCAGGTACTTGCCCCTCACCCCCTCGGGCCCTCGAGAGGGCATCTCAGTGACCGCGGCGGGCACCGCCGGGAGGGTCAGGTCTTGACGTCGGCCGCGGTTCTGCCAGCCGCGCCGCAGCCCCCACAGCGCCAGCGTGATGACGACGAGCGTCAGCATCACGAGCAGGAGGCGCAACGGCCAATCCGTCACCGCGGCCTGTTGGGACAGTTGGTCGGCGCTCACCATTGCAGTGCGCCTCCCAGCACGGTCGGGGTGCCGCGCAGGAATGTCGTGGTGACCCGACCGGGAAGTCGCATCTCACGGTACGGCGAGTTCCGCGCAGGCCCGGGGAACTGCCAAGGGTCGACGGTCCACTGCGCGTCCGGATCGAGCACAGTGAGGTTCGCGGGCTCCCCCACGGCCAGGGGCCGACCCTGATCGGGCACACGCCCGATCGCGGCGGGGGCTGACGACAGTCGGTCCGCGACCCCCACCCAGTCGAGCAGACCGGGCTCGACCAGCGTCATGACCACCACGGAAAGGGCCGTGGGTAGCCCGAGCATGCCGAAGGCGGCGACATCCCATTCGCAGTCCTTGTCCTCCGACGTGTGGGGGGCATGGTCGGTGGCGACGATGTCGACGGTTCCGTCCGCGACACCCTCCCGCAGTGCCATGACGTCGCGCTCCGTGCGCAGCGGCGGATTGACCTTGTACACGGGGTCGTAGCTGCGGGCCAACTCGTCGGTCAGCAACAGATGGTGCGGGGTCGCCTCCGCCGTGACGTCGATGCCTCTCTCCTTGGCGCGCCGGATGAGGTCGACGCTGCCCGCGGTGGACACATGGCAGACGTGGAGGCGGGAACCGACGTGGTCGGCGAGCAAGATGTCGCGCGCGATGATCGCTTCCTCTGCCGCCGCCGGCCAGCCGCGCAATCCCAGGACCGCCGAAACAGCGCCCTCGTTCATCTGAGCACCCGCGGTCAGGCGCGGCTCCTGCGCGTGTTGGGCGATCACACCGTCGAATGCTTTGACGTACTCCAGCGCCCGGCGCATGAGCAGGGCGTCGTCGACGCACTTGCCGTCGTCACTGAACACCCGCACGCGAGCAGCCGAGTCGGCCATGGCACCCAACTCGGCGAGCTGCTGGCCGCCGAGGCCGACGGTGACCGCGCCGACCGGATGGACGTCAACGTATCCGGCTTCCTGGCCGAGGCGGAAGACCTGCTCCACGACGCCGGCGGTGTCGGCCACCGGATCGGTGTTGGCCATGGCATGAACCGCGGTGAATCCTCCCAGCGCGGCGGCAGCCGACCCAGACCGGACGGTCTCGGCGTCCTCGCGGCCGGGTTCGCGCAGGTGGGTGTGCAGGTCGACAAGACCCGGCAGCAGCACCTGCCCGGGAAGATCGAGGACGGTGACGGCGGTATCGCCGGGGGCAGCAGAAGCGGCAGCAGCGTCCGAACCGATCGCGGCGATGGAGCCATCCGCCAACAGGACGTCCGTGACTGCGCCACCGAGCGGGCGTACTCCGCGCAGGAGGTAGCTACTCACGCGCCCACCTCCGCAGCCACAGTGACCGGCGACTGGGAACGGGCGCCACCCACGAGCAGGTACAAGACCGCCATGCGGACGCTGACTCCGTTCGCGACTTGCTCGACGATTACCGAGCGATCGTGGTCGGCGACGCCGTCGGCGATCTCCATGCCGCGGATCATCGGACCGGGGTGCATGACGATCGCGTGTTCGGGCAGCAGGTCCATGCGATCTTGATCGAGTCCGTAGCGGCGGCTGTACTCGCGGATGCTGGGGAAGTACGCGGCGTTCATCCGTTCCCGCTGCACGCGCAGCATCATGACGGCGTCGCTGTCGGGCAGCGGTTCGTCGAGATCGTAGGACACGGTCACCGGCCATTGCTCCACCCCGACCGGCAGCAGAGTCGGCGGGGCCACCAGCGTGACCTTCGCGCCCAACGTGTCCAGCAGGTGCACGTTCGATCGGGCGACCCGACTGTGCAGGATGTCTCCGACGATCGTCACGCGCAGACCAGCCAGGTCGCCGGTGCCACCACGCAAATGCCGCCGGATGGTGAAGGCGTCGAGCAGCGCCTGGGTGGGGTGCTCGTGGGTGCCGTCTCCGGCGTTGACCACAGCACCGTCGATCCACCCGGCTTCGGCCAGCCGATGCGGTGCCCCCGAGGCGCCGTGGCGGATCACCACCGCGTCGGCTCCCATCGCCTGCAGGGTCAAGGCGGTGTCCTTGAGCGTCTCCCCCTTGGATACCGATGACCCCTTGGCGGAGAAGTTGATGACGTCCGCAGACAGCCTCTTGGCCGCGGCCTCGAACGAGATCCGGGTGCGGGTCGAATCCTCGAAGAAGAGGTTCACGACGGTGCGACCGCGTAAGGCGGGCAGTTTTTTCACCGAGCGGTCGGACAGGGTGGCCATCTCGGCAGCGGTGTCCAGGACCAAGACGGCGTCGTCGTGGCTGAGGTCCTTGGCGGACAGTAGGTGGCGGATCATTCGTCGACCTCCTTGCGCAGCAGGACGATCTCGTCGACACCGTCGATCTCGGTCAGGCGCATCCGGACACTCTCGCCCTTGTGGGTGGGGAGGTTCTTGCCGACGTGGTCGGCCCGGATCGGTAGTTCGCGGTGGCCCCGGTCGACGATGACCGCCAACCGAACCGCCCGGGGGCGGCCCACGTCGTGGATGGCGTCCAATGCGGCGCGAACCGTGCGGCCCGAGAACAGCACGTCATCGACCAGTACCACGATGCGGCCATCGATCCCCTGGCTCGGGATGGAGGTGTGTCCCAGCGCCCGAGCGGGGTGCATGTTCAAGTCGTCGCGGTACATGGTCACGTCGATGGACCCGACGGGCACGACGCATCCCTCGGCCATACCGATCCGGTCGGCCAGTCGCTGCGCCAGGATCGCACCACGGGTCGGGATCCCGAGGATGACGAGATCGTGCGCCCCTTTCGCGTACTCGATGATCTCGTGCGAGATGCGAGTGAGGGCCCGGTTGAGGTCGGCGTCGTCGAGCACGACGGGGCCGACGGTGCTGCCACTGGGCGGAGATGTCCCCATGTCACACTCCTTCGCCGCCTCGCTGGACGGCTTGTTAAAGGATGGTCGAACTACCCTAACCCGCGACTGCGTCCCCGCCGCGCAACAATCGTCTTTCAAGCGGCTTCAGAGGTCTCCAACGGGGTTCGATGTGACCCAATCCGCACGTATAGTGATTGAGGCTCGCATGGCGACTACGTAACGTATTGATTTGTCGGCGACGTACCGACTACGCAGGGTGGGGAGAACATATGTCCAGCGACTACGCCAAGGCTCTCGGCAGCCGATTGCGGGCGATCCGCCAGCAGCAGGGCCTTTCCCTGCAGGGCGTCGAGGAGAAGTCCGAAGGGCGCTGGAAAGCGGTCGTGATCGGCAGTTACGAGCGGGGGGACCGCGCAGTGACCGTGGCGAAACTCGCCGAACTCGCCGACTTCTACGGGGTCCCGGTGGGCGAACTGCTGCCGGGCGGCGTCGCGGGCGCCACATTGGAACCGCCGACCCAGATCGTGATCGACCTCGAGCAGCTCAACCGGGTACCCACGGACAAGGCTGCGCCTTTGGCGCGCTACGCCGCCGCGATCCAGACCCAACGCGGCGACTACAACGGCCGGGTGCTGTCGATCCGTGCCGAGGACTTGCGCACCCTGGCCGTGATCTACGACCAACCGGCGGGGCTGCTCGCCGAGGAACTCATCGCGTGGGGGGTCCTGAACCCCGAGGCCCGATCCGCCGTCGACTGATCAGTCGATCCGGACGTCTTTTGCCGGCGAGATCCAAGACTTCGGCGGAGTTCCGGCGTCAGGCGCTGCCGATCTTGTGTACCCGCATGCCGTTGGTGGTACCCGGCACCCCCGGTGGTACGCCGGCCACGATCACGACACGTTCGCCCGGTCGAACCCTGCCGATCGCCAGCAGCGCCGAGTCGACCTGCTGAACCAGGTCGTCGGTTTCGCGGACCTTCGGCGCCAGAAAGGTCTCTACTCCCCACACGACGGACAGTTTGCTGCGCACATCAGCGTTCGGGGTGAAGGCCAGCAAGGGGATGTCCGGCCGGTGACGCGAGATCAGGCGGGCGGTCGATCCCGTCTCGGTGAAGGCGATCACGTGAGTCGCCTCGACCGACCGGCCCACATCGACGGCTGCGCGGGTCATGGCCCGTGCGGTCGATCCCTGCGGATCCGGCGGTAGCGGCGGCAGCCGGTCCAATGCCTCTTCCTCGACGTGGGTGATGATGCGGGACATCGTCATGACCACGTGCGCCGGGTGTCGACCCACACTGGTCTCCCCCGACAACATGAGCGCATCAGTTCCGTCGAGGACCGCGTTGGCGACGTCGGACACCTCGGCCCGGGTCGGCCGAGTCGCGGTGATCATCGAGTCCAACATCTGAGTAGCCACGATCACCGGCTTGCCCGCCTTGCGGCACAAGTCGATCGCGCGCTTCTGCTCGAGCGGGACCTCCTCCAACGGCATCTCCACACCGAGATCGCCGCGAGCGACCATCACGCCGTTGAAAGCGTCGACGATTTCCTGCAGTCGCGCGACAGCCTGCGGCTTCTCGACCTTGGCGAGCACAGGCACGCGGCGACCGACCTCGTCCATGATGCGGTGGACGTCATCGATGTCGGCGGCCGACCTCACGAAGGACAGCGCGACCATGTCGACGCCGATCTGCAGCGCCCACCGCAGGTCCGCGTCGTCCTTCTCGGTGAGCGCGGGCACGCTCACGGTGGCCGACGGGAGATTGAGGCCCTTGTGGTCGGAGACGACGCCACCTTCGATGACCCGGGTGATCACCTGATTGCCGACAATGTCGGCCACCCGAACGGTAACCCGGCCGTCGTCGATGAGGATCAGGTCATCGGGTCGCACATCCCCGGGCAGCCCGGCGTAGGTGGTCGAGCAGATCCCGGAGTCACCGGGGACCTCGTCGGTGGTGATGACGAACCGCTCGTCTCGTTGCAGCGCCACGGAGCCATCGGTGAATGTACCGAGCCGGATCTTCGGACCCTGGAGATCGGCCAGGATTCCCACACCGCGCCCGGCCTCGTCGCCGGCTCGGCGGACATGGCGGTAAGTGCGCTCGTGGTCGGCATGGGTGCCGTGGCTCAGGTTCAGGCGCGCCACGTCCATGCCCGCCTGGACAAGTTCGCGCACCGCATCGAAGGAATCCGTCGCGGGACCCATGGTGCAGACGATCTTGGCCCGGCGCATGGCTCGAACCTAGTGGTCGCGGCGATCCGACTCCAGCGGAGTCCGACGTCAGCCCAGGATCTTGGCTTTCTGGGCTGCGAACTCCTCCTCGGTGAGGATGCCTTGGTCCTTCAACTGAGCCAGCTGCTTCAACTGCTCGACCTTGGCGGTCATGTCGTCGGCAGGGGCAGCGGGAGCCGGGGCCGGGGCAGCCGGCTGGGCAGGGGGCGCCTGTTGCGGTTGCTGAGCCTGCTGTTCTTGAGCCTTCTTGTCCCAGCGGCTGACTTGGCGCTTGGACACTCCGTTGGACACGGCGGTGGCGGTTCCGGCGATCACCGCGGTGCGGGCGACGCCGCGCAACAGTCCGGGCATTGTGGTTCCTCTCGGTTCGGGATCTTGGCTGGTTGGTGGGTGGGGGTTGGTGGGTCGCGGGGTCGGCGAGTGGTGGGTCTCAGCGACCGGTTATCGTAGCGTCGACGCTCTCGCCGAGGGCGGCGACCACGGCCTCGACGGGGATCCGGCCGTTGGAGATCAACTGTCCACCGGCACGGCGCATGGCGGTGGCCATGGGAGCGGCCCAGGAGTTCTCGTACACCAGGATGACCGCTGCACTGTCGGCGTCCATGATGGCAGCCACTTCGGCGAGGTCCTCGTCCGACAACATGCCGGTCGCGGCACCTGCCAGAAGCTCGAATTCCGGGGCACCGGCGGCGACGAGATCCTCGGGTCGGATCGCCTGGAAACCGCCTCCTGCGAGGTTGCGCACCAGCGCGACGTCGAGGATCCGGATGGTCCCGGACTCGACCAGGGACACCAGATGGGGCAGCGCCTCACCGGTCATCTGCCCCCCGGGGTACTCGACAACGAGGTAGTCGATGGGGCCGAGTTCGATATCGTCGGCGGCCGCTTGGCTCATGGAGATCCTCCAGTGGTGGGTGTCACCGCATCATAGAACGCCACCGCAGTTGCGCACTCCCACACGATCGCACCGGAGCCACGATCACGCCGGGGCGGGCTCCATCTCGGGTGGCCGCGGATAGGGGTGATCCGGATCTCGCCCCGTGAGGTACTTCAGGATCACGTAGATCGACGATGCGATCGGTATCGCGATCAGCGCCCCGATGACCCCGAATGTCAGGGCCCCGGCGGCGATGATGGTCACGATCGCCAGCGGGTGCAGGGAGACGGCTTTGCCCATCACCAAGGGCTGCATCACATCGCCGTCGAACGAACCCACGACGATCGTCAGTGCGACCACAAGCAAGGCGGTGACGGGGCCCTTGGTGGCGAGCGCCACCAACGCCGCCAGGAAGGTGGCGATGGGCGCACCGATGACAGGGATGAACGCACCCATGAACACCACGGCCGCCAGGGCGGGGGCCAGCGGAACCTGCAGGATCGTCAGTCCGATGAAGACCAGGAACGCATCGCACAACGCAACCACCACCATGCCCCGCCCGTAGCCGGCCATGGTGCGCCAGGCGAGTTGGCCGCAGGTGTCGAAAGTGTCACGCACCCGAACCGGCACCCAGTCGACCAACCACTGCCAGATCGACGGCCCGGAGACCATGAAGAACACGGTCCCGAACAAGAACACAGACCCGGCCGTGATGATGGTGCCTACCTCGCCGAGGTCCGACAGCAGACCGGAGGCAATCGACTCCCCGGCGCTCTTGGCCCACGTCTCCGCCTGTTGCTGGACGGAGTTCAACTGATCTCCGGTCAACTGCAGCGGCCCCTGCTGCAACCAGTCCTCGACTTCCTGGATACCGGCCGATATGGCCGCCGCCAGGGCGGGCCCCTGCTCGACGATGGAACGCAGCACGGAGAAGATGATGAAGCCGCCGACGATTGTGATCAGCAGCAGCGCAAGAACGACCGATAGCACCTTGGGCAGGACCCGCTGGAACAGTCGCGCAACGGGTCCGGCCAGGGCCGTGACGAACAGCGCCAGGAAGATCGCCAAC